>VTLG01000585.1_pt1 | contig 48528 bp, 53 predicted proteins | sample 4694571 | NCBI WGS metagenome assembly VTLG01 (sample SAMN12604809, study PRJNA352737) | marine metagenome | biome: ENVO:00000447; feature: ENVO:00000209|ENVO:00000569|ENVO:01000036; material: ENVO:00002151; isolation source: viral sequences binned using virsorter ... | reverse complement strand
AATAGCGCGTTTACCCTTTGGAAGAACCGTTAGATGAGAAAGGAACATGATTTTTATCCCACGCCATTTAGTATTGTGCGGCTAATGGTTGAAGAATTCGTGGATCGTCAGGAAAACGGTCATTCATCCACCTCCGTGTGGGAGCCATGTTCCGGCGATGGGCGCGTGGCAAAAGAAATTATTTCTCACACCGCCCGTGCAGGAAGGGCTTGCTCCAAGGTTCATTGCACTGACATTCAGGACGGCAATGATTTTTTTTCGTTTAAGGAAGCTCTTTCCACAGATCTTGTAACCAATCCTCCGTTCAAGAATATAAGACAATTTATCGATCATGCTTTTGATATAGGTGTGCGGAGAATGGCGTTGATCAGCAGTGAAAGACTCTGGGCCTGTAAAAAGGGAAGAGAGCAGTTTAAACGCCATAAACCCGATTTGTTCTGCATGATGGATTTCAGGGAAGACTATCTTGGGAAGGGCGGCAGCCCCGATAGAGCTTTAGCCATTAATATCTGGGATAGCCCGTGTGCGGATAACTGTGAATTTAAAATACTGGAAAAGCCTTGAGTATCTGTAATGGCAATAAGGGAAAACTTATATTGACCAGTTCTGTCAAGGGGGGTAGTGTGGTATCGTTCTAGGGAGAATTCTCTGGAACGGGTGCCGGGAATACCCTTATCCGTGCAAGTATCCCCCCTCTTGTAATTTGAAAGAGCGTTTCGGCGCTCTTTCTTTTTTTGGGAAATTTAATGCAGGATCAGCAACTTCAGTCATATCTGAGCAAGATTGATTCTTTGCCGTATGAAGAGCAAAGAGAAATACTGTCATTGCTTGATAAACTGGAAGATGCAAGGGAGCGTGAAAGGGTAGTCCAAAGGTTTATTCCTTTCGTTAAAAAGGTGTGGCCAGCCTTTATAGAGGGCGAGCATCACAAGATTATGGCAGATGCGTTTGAGCGCGTTGTAAGCGGTAAGCTGAAAAGGCTTATCGTCAATATGCCTCCCCGCCATACAAAATCGGAATTTGCTTCCTATCTTCTTCCTGCATGGTTCTTGGGACGTGCCCCGGAAAAGAAAGTAATACAAACCGCCCATACGGCTGAACTGGCTGTCGGGTTTGGAAGAAAGGTGCGTAACCTTGTAGGGGATGTCAGCTTTCAGGAAATTTTTCCGGGCACCAAGCTGCGACAGGATTCCAAGGCAGCGGGACGATGGAACACAAACGCTGAGGGTGAGTATTTCGCTATCGGTGTTGGAGGGGCGGTAACGGGAAAGGGCGCGGACCTTCTAATCATAGATGATCCACATAGTGAACAAGAGGCCCGGTCTCCTGACGTTTCCGTCTTTGATCCAGTTTATGAGTGGTACACATCGGGACCAAGACAAAGATTACAGCCGGGTGGCGCTATTGTCATCGTGATGACGCGATGGCATCAGCGTGATCTTGCAGGGCAGATTTTAAAAGCCTCTCAGCAGCGCGAAGGCAGTGATGGCTGGGAGGTTATACAGCTTCCCGCTATATTGCCATCAGGGAAGAGCTTGTGGCCGGAATATTGGCCAAAAGAAGAACTGGACAAGCTAAAGGCAGAGCTTCCCGCGTCCAAGTGGTCCGCTCAGTATCAGCAAGATCCGACAGCGGAAGAGCAGGCGCTGATCAAGCGAGATTGGTGGAGGACGTGGGAAGAGGATAATCCTCCTGACTGTGATTTTATTATCCAGTCTTGGGATACCGCGTTCCTTAAAACGGAAAGGGCTGACTTTTCTGCCTGTACAACGTGGGGTGTTTTCTTTCGGGAAGATGGTTCTGGGAAAGAAAATGCGAATATTATTTTGTTGGATTCGTTTAAGGACAGGATGGAGTTTCCTGAACTCAAGTCTGTTGCCCAGAAAGCGTATAATGAATGGGAGCCGGATGCCTGTATCGTTGAGGCTAAGGCGGCAGGCGCTCCCCTGATTTTTGAATTAAGGTCTATGGGCATTCCCGTGTCGGATTATACGCCGTCAAGGGGCAACGATAAAATTGCCCGCGTTAATGCTGTTAGTGACTTGTTTGCTTCTGGGATTGTTTGGGCACCCTCAAAGAGTTGGGCGGAAGAGGTTATCGAAGAATTTGCGGCTTTCCCTGTTGGAGAGCATGACGATCTTGTGGACTCTTCGACTCAGGCTCTTCTCAGGTTTAGGCAGGGTGGATTTATTCGTGTTCCTTCGGATGAAGAAGAGGAGGAAATGGCTATACGCCGCGCTGAATATTATTAAAACAGATGAGGTGACAGTAAAAAATGCCAATTACTGAAGATGACATAAGATTGGCGCTTGATGCTTATGAGGCTCATGGAAGAAATTTGCGCCAAGCAGCAAGGTCACTGAATATGCCCACCACATCCTTCCGCAGGAGGTTGGAAAGGGCGCAGATATCCTTTCGGAGAAAACCACTAAAAGCACCCGTTCCCATAGAAAGGCCCTTTTATATCGATAGGGATTCTTTAACGGACGAGGTTGCGGATCTTGACGAAATACTTGCCCGTCGCAAGAAAGAGTTTGCGAGGCGTGATGGCTTTGAAAGAGACAGGAACCTTATTAGCTGTCGTGTAAGGATTGATGGGCCAATAGGAATACTCCACATGGGTGACCCTCATGTGGATGACCCCGGCACTTCGATTGTTTTGCTTGAGAGACATGTAAAACTTGTCAACGACACGGAGGGCTTGTTCGGCGCAACGGTTGGTGACCTTGCAAACCATTGGGTTGGCAGGTTGGCGAGGCTTCATGCTCATCAGACAACCACGGAAGCAGAGACGTGGAAGCTGGTTGAGTGGCTTGTGACAAGTATTGACTGGCTATATATTATTGGTGGCAATCATGATCTCTGGGTTGGTAATGGTGATCCTGTAAAATGGATGGTCAGGAACCAGAGCGGCGTTTATGAGGCGCATGGGGCTAGAATTGGGTTAAGGTTTCCCAATAAAAGAGTGGTTCGGGTTTCAGCGAGGCATGACTGGACGGGACATTCTCAGTGGAATACCGCCCACGGGCCAGCGAAGGCCGCTCAAATGGGTTACGCCGATCATGTTCTTATCAGCGGGCACCGGCATATCAGTGGGTATCAAATTATAAAGCAACCCCTTGATGGTCTTGTTACCCACGCAATCCGGGTAGCTTCCTACAAGCTGCATGATAATTATGCCAAGCAGCTTGGGTTAAGAAATCAGACCCTTTCTCCGTCTGTCTTGACTATTGTTCAACCAAACAAGGCAGACAGCGACGCTGGTCTTGTTACCGTGTTTCATGATATTGAAACGGGTGTAGATTTTCTTAACTTCCTTAGAAAGAGGGACTCGTGAGGTGAAGAAATTTATTGGAGCCATACTTTTTAGTATTGTTCTTTCGCTCTCCTGTTCGGCAGCACTTGCTGAAAATTTGCTGCAAAGCATAGAAAAGAAACACAAGGAGATGCTTTATCCAACGGTTCTTGTTTCCCTTGAGCGGGGTGCGGGTTCTGGCACTGTTATTTTTTCTCGTGCGATAGAAAAAACAATTACCAGTTTGGTTCTGACAAATTATCACGTTGTAGCAAAATATGTTTCCGTGGAGAAGGAGTGGGACTCCTCTAAGGAAAAAAAGGTTGATGTGGAGAGGAAGCGCCCTGTTAGCGTGGAGGTTTTTGAGTATAATAATTATAGTGAATTAATCGGTACTATCGGTAGGGAAGCAGACATTGTTGCGTATGACGCGAAGCGCGACTTGGCTTTATTGAAAATAACAGATACTGAACGCTTGATGCCCCATGTTGCCAAACTGTATCCAGAGGACAAGGATACCGGGCCTTGGATTTTCAGTAATGTTTTCGCTGTTGGTGCGGGGTTAGGAAAACCTCCTTTCCCAACAGCGGGGTTTCTTGCCGGGTTTTCAAAGGATATTAATGGCAATCCTCTCTGGCTTGCCTCTGCTCCTATTATTTTTGGTAATAGTGGTGGCTCTTTATTTGTTTATAGTCAGAGAGGGCAGTATGAGTTGATTGGTGTGCCAAGCATGGTTAGTTCTTATGGTTGGGATTCCGCTATTGTTCCCCACATGGCGTGGGCTCGACCCATAACGGAGATAAGACTTTTCTTGCGAAAGAATGGTTTTGGTTATGTTCTGGGCGATGTCGAGGAAAAAGAGAAAAAGGAGACAAAAGATGCATCAGAATAGAGTGATTTCAAGGGATCTGGGCACTCCTCCTGCGAGAAAGAGCGTTAAGGTTAAGGGTACTGGCGCAGCTACCAAGGGCCTTATGTATCATGCTTATGCCAATCAGGTTTCTGATGATGCCCAAAGGCCCCCGAAGGATTATGTGTCTACTTCCAAAAAGGTCTAGTTAATGGCAATTGATAAGGCCATAGCTCAGGCTCCCAGTTTCTCTAATGCCCCGAAGGGGTTTGAGGAACTTGATCCTGACTCCAATGAACAGGCTCTGGAAATTGCCGTTGTTAATCCTGAAGCTGTTTCGATAGCAACAGAAGACGGCGGTGTCATAATAGATTTTGACCCAGAAGCAGAAGAGCGTGGCGAAGATCAGCATGACGCTAATCTTGCTGAGTTAATGGAGGAAGATGAGCTTCGCAGCCTTAGCTCTCAGTTGAGAGGGGATTTTGAGGGTGATATTGCGTCAAGAGCCGATTGGGAGCAGACATATGTTAATGGGCTTGACCTACTTGGCCTGAAGATTGAGGACAGGACAACGCCGTGGCCGGGTGCCTGTGGTGTTCACCACCCAATCCTCACGGAATCTGTTGTAAGGTTTCAGTCTCAGGCAATCATGGAGGTGTTTCCTTCCAGTGGTCCCGTCAAGACAAAGATTGTTGGCAAAATAACGGATGAAAAAGAAAAACAGGCTCACCGTCTTCAGAATTTTATGAATTATCTTCTTCTGGACAAAATGACAGAATATCGTCCAGAAATGGAGCAGTTGCTTTTTAACCTTCCGTTGGCGGGTTCTGCTTTCAAGAAGGTTTATTTTGATTCAACGATGGATCGTACCTGCGCTCATTTTGTTCCTGCGGAAGATTTTGTTGTTGCATATGGGGCCACTGATCTGCTTTCGGCAGAGCGCTATACGCATGTTATGCGTAAATCAGAAAATGAGATACGCAAATTGCAGGTTGCGGGTCTTTACAGGGATGTCGATATTGGCAGCCCCTCTCATGAGGTCTCACAAATACAGGAAAAGTATAATGAGATTGAGGGAGAAACCCCTGTAGATTCAGATTCACGTCATGTTCTTTTGGAAATCCACGTTGATCTTGACCTTGCAGGTTATGAAGATGTGGATGAGGATGGAGAAGAAACGGGTATTGCCCTCCCTTATGTTGTAACCATTGCTAAGAGCGGTGGTCATATATTGGCCATACGCAGAAACTGGTATGAAGATGACAAGCGCCGGATGAAGCGTATGCATTTTGTTCATTACCAGTATATGCCCGGACTTGGGTTTTATGGTTTTGGTCTCATACATCTAATTGGGGGTCTCGCTAAGAGCGCCACATCATTGCTTCGGCAGTTGGTGGACGCAGGGACGCTGGCAAATTTGCCCGGAGGTCTAAAGGCGAGGGGTTTGCGGATTAAGGGGGATGATTCGCCTATTATGCCGGGTGAGTTCCGCGACGTTGATATTGCGGGCGGTGCTATAAAAGATAATATTACGTTCCTTCCCTACAAAGAACCCAGCAATGTTCTGCATCAGATGCTTGCAGAGATTGTTGAAGAAGGAAGAAGGTTCGCCTCTCTGACCGACTTAAAGCTGGCCGACATGAAGCAAGATGCTCCTGTTGGCACAACGCTTGCCCTTATTGAGCGCAGTATGAAGGTCATGACGGCCATACAAGCGCGTCTTCATGCGGCGATGAAAAAGGAATTTGTTCTTCTTGCTGACTTGATACGGGATTATGCCCCGGATGAGGGGTATGAGTATGAGGAAGAAGAAGACGCTGTAAAAAGCAGGGATTTTGACGGTCGCGTTGATGTTATTCCTGTCAGTGATCCGAATGCATCTACGATGTCTCAAAGGATCATGCAGTATCAGGCAGCCTTGCAGTTGGCTCAACAGGCTCCGCAGATGTATGATTTGCCAGAGCTTCATAGGCAGATGCTTGATGTTCTGGGTATTGATGATGCACAGAAAATCATTCCGTTGTCTGAGGAAAGGAAGCCCCGCGATCCTGTTTCAGAAAATATGGATGTTTTGAATGGCAAGCCGTTGCAGGCGTTTATTCATCAAGATCACGATGCTCATATTCAAATTCATCAGGCGGCAGTGCAAGATCCCAAAGTACAGTCTCTGGTTGGGCAAAGCCCGATGGCTTCTACAATCGCTGCTTCTATGGCGGCTCATGTTCAGGAACATCTGGCATTCAAATATAGGTCTGAGATTGAAAAAGAATTGGGTGTCGAGTTGCCGCCGCCAGATGAGCCGCTGCCTAATGAGATTGAAGTTAAACTTTCAAGGCTTGTTGCAGAGGCGGCAGAACGTCTGCTTAACAAGGATATCAGTGAGGCGCAGCAGCAGGAAAATCAGGAGAAGATGCAAGATCCTGTTATACAGATGCAACAGAAGAAACTGGAGTTGCAGGAGCAGGATATTAAACGCAAGGCCGACACAGACAGGGCACGGCTAGTAGCAAATATGGCTCAGGCTGAAATGCGTCAGGAAACGGAACATCATCGTATCGCTCAACAGTCTGAGTTGGATGGTATGCGCTTGGGTATCGATATCGCAAAAAACAAGGAAGAATTGGCTGCAAAGAGGTTGCAGGAAAAAGCCAAGTTGTTGTCTGATGTTGGAAAAACCTTGATAGATGATGAGCATAGGGATAAGGGAGAATAAGAATTGACGGAACAACCTTTATTTGAGGTGTTTCAAAAGAATATCCGTGACAGACTGAACGAAACCGCTGATGCCATTGCGACGGGGTCAGCGCAAAATTTTGCAGAATATCAGAAAATGGTCGGGATCATTGAAGGTCTTGCCTTGGCTGAAAGAGAATTACTTGATTTGGTAGAGGCTTTGAAAAAGGGTCAAGAATAATCTTATGTTTCCCGTGAAACATAATGCAAGAGTCCACGGCTCTTAACCGTGAGCAGAGGGTCCGTAACCCTCGTCATTTTGACCAAAACGCGCATAGGAGGTTAATTGTGTCAAAGGCTGAAAAGGTTATCGATCTGGAAAATGAGCGTCAGAAGGCTACTCAGCTTCCAGTCCCGGTCGGGTTCCAGTTGCTTATTGCCCTTCCTGAACAGGAAGAGAAAACTGAGGGCGGCGTTTATGTCCCCGATGATTTCACGCAAAGAGAGCAAACGGCAAGCATTACCGGGATGGTTCTTCGTATGGGGCCAGATGCTTTTAAGGATACCTCTAAGGATGCTTCCCGCTTTCCCAGCGGTCCTTATTGCAAGGAAGGCGATTGGATTATTATGCAAGCCTACACAGGTACGCGAGTTTTAATCCACGGAAAGGAGTTTCGTCTTATCAACGATGATTGCGTAAAGGCAATTATTGAAGATCCAAGGGGAGTTAAAAGAGCATGAGCGATCAAGCGGTTTTGGAAGAAGAGGTCGTTGAAAATTTTGAGGAGCTTACAGAGCCTGTAAATGTTCTAAATCATGATGACGACATTGAGGTTGAAGTCGTTAGTGATGTTCCAGAGACAGATCGAAACAGGCCGCCACGGGCAGAAACCTCTGGAGAGGATAGTGAGGAAGAAGACGATTCTCAGTTTAGTAACAGGGTTCAGAAGCGCATAGGCAAGTTGCGCTATGAATGGAATGAAGAGCGGCGTCAAAAGGAGCAGGCTTTAAGGGAAAACAATGAGGCTGTTACTTACGCTAAGACAATACAGGAACAAAATGAGGCTTTAAGGTCTCAGATTTCTGAACAGCGTAAACTTTTGTACGATCAAGTGTCTGCCAAAACAGATGCTGAGATTGAGGGCGCAAAGCGTGTTTACCGTGATGCATATGAAAATGGTGATGCTGATCAGGTTGCTGATGCCCAAGAAGAATTAGCCCGGTTACATGCTGAGAAATCTCAGTATATGTACAATATGCCAGAGACGCCTACTGTCCCGGTGGAGCAGGTTCATTCACCCCCGCCTCAGCAAGAAGAAATATTGCCGCCAGATCCCGTTGCTGTAAACTGGATAAAAAAGAACGCTTGGTTTCAGCAACCCGGTTATGAAGAAATGACTGGATTTGCTCTTGGCATACATGAGAAATTAGTTAGACAGGGTTTAGATCCCAGATCAGATCCTAATTATTATCAGCAGATAGATGGTGCGTTGCATCAAAGGTTTGCTGAATATTTCGGGCAAGGAAATGACGCCAGTCAAACTCCGACTTCCCGAAAAACTCCGGTAGTTGCCCCCGCAAGAAGGGGGGGTAAAGGACCGCGCAAAGTGGAGTTGACTGGTACACAGGTTTCTCTCGCTAAGAAACTTGGGTTAACGCCAGAACAGTACGCGGCACAGGTCGTGAAGGAGATGACATAATGGCTGACGGAAAGGCAATGGAGCGCAAACCTAGAGACACAGACACACGAGAGAGCGCATCGCGTTCTAAATCTTGGGAACCACCGCAGGTTCTTCCTGATCCTCAACCGCAAGACGGGTATGTTTTTCGGTGGATCAGAACTTCTCTCATGGGAAACGCGGACAATGTGAATGCATCGAAGCGGTTTCGTGAGGGATGGGAGCCTGTAAGAGCAGAAGACCATCCAGAATTAATGCTCACTTCCGATAGGAATAGTGAGTTTGAGGGGAATATAGAAGTGGGTGGATTGTTGCTCTGCAAGACAAGCAAAGAAAACATCGATGCGCGGGCTGAGTATTATAGTAATTTGGCCCAGAAACAAGTGGACTCTGTGGATCACAACTACATGAGGGAAAATGATCCTCGTATGCCTAAACTGAGTGAAAATAGGTCGAGGGTTACCTTTGGAGGCGGTTCAAAGCCTACATAGGCTTGAGCCGTGTGGTTTAAACTTTGTAGAGGAGACGTGTGCAAATGTCTAGTTCGGCAGCACCATATGGTTTCCGTCCTGTTGGCCTTTTGGGTGGTGGCGATTGGAGCAATTCCATCCGTCATATCAAGCTGACCAATAGTTATGGAACCTCGATTTTCTACGGGGATGTAGTCAAGATCGTTAACACTGGAACAGTTGAAAAGGACTCCGGTACGACGACGATGACCCCTGTGGGGATTTTTGTTGGGTGTTCATATACTGACCCCAACACCAATCAGCCTACCTATGCACAGATGTGGACGGCCAGTACGTCGGCCACAGACATCATGGCATATGTTGTTGATGATCCTAATGTTGTTTTCCAAGCGCAAGGAGATGCAACCCTTGCTCAAACTGCTCTTGGCAATAATGTTGCGGTTGTTCAAACGGCTGGTTCTACTTCAATCGGTACGAGTAAGAATGCTATCGACTCTTCAACGATAGCGACTACTAAAACTCTACCTGTGCGTATTATTGGTTTTGTTGATGGCCCAGATAAATCTGTTGGGGACACTTATACGGATGTCCTTTGCAAATTTAATTCGGGTGGAGACGCGACTGGCGACAGTTGTGCTTCGCATCAATACCAAGATACCACTGGCATTTAGGAGGATTGAGCAATGGCTATTTCAAGAGCACAAATGCTTAAAGAACTCCTGCCGGGTCTTAATGCTCTATTCGGTCTTGAATATGAGAAATATGAAGATGAGCATAAAGAAGTCTACGAAACTGAATCCTCTGAGCGCAGCTTTGAAGAAGAAGTCGCGTTGGCAGGGTTTGATGCAGCGCCTGTAAAGAACGAAGGTTCTGCTATTTCGTATGACAATGCACAGGAGTCGTACACGGCAAGATATTCGCATGAAACCGTGGCAATGGGTTTCATGATTACTGAAGAGGCAATGGAGGATAACCTCTATGACTCTCTCAGTGGTCGTTATACCAAGTCTCTGGCTCGTGCGATGGCGTATACCAAGCAGGTAAAAGCTGCAACCCCGCTTAATAACGGGTTTGATAGTTACCAGTCTGGTGACGGTGTCTATCTGTTTAGTACCGCTCATCCATTAGTGTCAGGCGGAACGAACTCTAACCGCCCCGCTACTGGCGCTGACCTTAACGAAACCTCTTTGGAGGCGGCTGTTATTGCTGTTGCTAAGTGGACGGATCAGAGGGGCCTGTTGATTGCGGCCCGTCCGCGTCGCTTGGTTGTACCGCCCGATTTGATGTTCGTGGCAACCCGTATTCTGGATAGCGAACAGCGTCCAGCCACTGCGGATAACGATGTTAATGCAATCAGGAATAATGGAACAATTCCTGAAGGATATCGCGTGAATCATTACCTCACCGATACCAATGCATGGTTCATGGTTACTGATGTTCCAAATGGCATGAAGCACTTTGAACGTGCTCCGATGACCACCGCTATGGATGGTGACTTCAATACAGGTAACGCACGGTATAAAGCCCGTGAGCGTTATTCGTTTGGCGTCTCTGATCCCCTTGGCGTGTATGGTTCGCCGGGTTCTTCATAGGAAGAAGTGTCGCAAGGGGGGAGGGGCACGCCCCTCCCCTTTCTTATTTTTATCTGGGATTGAATAGCCCTAGCGACTGGCCCAGCAGACGCTTACGAAGACTCTAGGGCGATACCTTTCGTAAGGAGGACAGCCAAATGGCTGCAACAACTTTTAATGGTCCTGTTCGTTCAGAGAATGGCTTTGAACAGGTTTCAATAGCTTCTGGAACCGGCGCGGTCACAACTAATCTGGATGTGGACAGTAGTGGTAACGTAGTAACAACAGGCTATGTTTCATCTTATGCCAACGTCGTTTCAATTACCGATGCCACTTATACGGTTGCTACGACGCAATCTGGCGCAGTCTTTACTTTGAACCGTGCGGCAGGAATTGTTGTCACGCTACCAACGGCGGCAGCGGGTCTACAATATACTTTCATTGTAGGCACGACCTTTACAGGGGCCGGTCAGATCAATACGGGAAACACCGATGATCTTTACTCTGGTTTTGCTCAAATATTTGACAATGGCCAAGCGGGTGACACAAACACCTTTATTCCTGATGCTAGCAACGATGATACGATAGATCTTGGTTCGATAGAACAAGGTTGGCTTGTTGGTGGCATTATTCGTCTAAAAGCAACGACAGCAGCGGTCTGGCATTGTGAAGCATTCCTCTCTGGCGACGCCACTTTAGCAACGCCGTTTGAATAATTTGAATAGGGAGGGGGGGCTTCGGCCCTCCTTTTTTAGGAGTGGATTATGGCAGATGCCGTTAGTACGACTACCATTGAAGACGGCGAGCGTCAGCTTGTTGTTCAGTTAACCAACCTTTCCGATAGCACGGGCGAAACAAAAGTTACAAAGATTGATGTTTCAGGTCTTGCGACAAATAAACGGGGCAAGTCCTGTAATGAAGTCCGTATTCAAGAGATATGGGCACAAGTCTATGGGTTTGACGGTGTTCAGCTTTGGTTTGACGCAGATACGGATGTTGTTGCTTTTAACGCGGGTGTTGGTTGGACCCATCAGGATTTTACTAATGTTGGCGGCCTTAAAATGTATGGCACCAATGCGACGGGTGACGTTCTTCTTTCTACGCTAGGTACAGAAGCGTCTGGGGATGCCTACCAGATTCTTATTCGTGCCATTAAGTATTATGCGTGAGCGATGTGAAATGCCGGAAGATGCAGGGTTAATCTGGAATTTCATTTTGACTGCCGGGGGCGGATCATTCATTTGGTGGGTCCGGGGAATTAGCGGTCAGGTTGCTGACCTTAGGCGTATGATTGGAGATACGAGAGAAGAAGTAGCAAAAACGTATGTTACAAAGGTTGATCTTCAACAAGATATGAAAGATCTCATGAGCAGGTTCGATAGGCTTGAGGAAAAATTTGATCGTCTCATATCGTCAAGATTGTCGTAATGGCCAAGAAGGAGGTTAGTAATGCCTAAGGTGGGGACAAAAAAATTTCCGTATACGAAAAAGGGATATGCGGATGCCAAAAAGGCCGAAAAGTTGCGTTCTAAAAAACGCAAGTCCTCTAAACGCAAACCGCGCAAGAAAGCCTGAAGTTAGATTAAATCAGGTAAGGAATATGCCAGAGGTACTGGAAGGTTGATATGGCGACAAGTGGCACAACTACGTTTAATTTGGATATTGCCGATATTTGTGAAGAAGCGTTTGAACGTGCAGGCGTTGAAATGCGTGGCGGGTATGATTTAAAAACGGCTCGCCGCAGTCTTGATCTCATGTCTCTGGAGTGGATTAATCGCGGGTTGAATTTATGGACGATAGAAGAGGGAAGTCAGACATTAACGGCGGGCACGGCTACTTATAGTTTTCCTGCGGGAACAATCGATTTCATAGATCAGATGATACGGACCAATGATGGAGATAGCGCTGATCAGGCCGATAGTTCTATAACAAGAATTAGCCCATCAACTTTTGCTTCAATTCCCAATAAGTTAACCCAAGCAAAGCCGCTGCAAATTTATTTTCAAAGAACAACTTCGCCACAATATACCTTATGGCCCGTCCCTGATGACGCTGAAACATATAAGTTAATTTACTGGCGTATCCGAAGAATACAGGATGCGGGCACTGCTGGCTCTAACACATATGATGCGCCGGAAAGATGGCTGCCTGCTCTGACGGCTGGATTAGCATATTATATAGCAATGAAAACCCCGGAGGCTGCTAATCGGGTTCAGCCCTTAAAGTCCGTTTATGAAGAGCAGTTCATGTATTGTGCAATGGAAGACAGGGTGAAGGCATCCTTTCAGGTTGTTCCCGGTGGTTATGGTGTTCTCTAATGAGCAAATACGCTTCAGGTAAGTGGGCGCTTGGCATATGCGACCGTAGTGGTTTCACTTATAAGCTGAAAGAATTGTTGCCGGAGGTTCAGGACGGGAAAGACACTGGACTAAGAGTTCATCGGTCAATGTTAGATCCTGATCAGCCTCAACTGTGGTTAGGTCGGGTTAATAAGGATGATCCTCAGGCGCTTAGAAATTCTAGACCAGACCAGAATTTGGTGGTGGCCCGCGATATTGTTTGGAACTGGGCTCCTGTTGGTGATCGAAATTCTTTGAGTTTTCTTTATGGGTTTTCTACGCAGTCAAGTACAGAAGGTACGGGAGAGGTCGGGACTGTGACGGTAGTAATATCATGAGTTTTTCAATGGATATTTTTGACGATTTACATAACGAGGCGGATGGTGAGCGCGTCGATTACAAGATTGAATTGGCAAAAAGCCTTGGGGGGCCTGTGGTTGTTGTTTCTTTTTTTGGATTTGTTGACGAGGAGCAGGCAAAGTCTTTTGCTGAATATATGATGGTTTTCTTGGAGTTAAACAGATCGGGGAGCCCTTCGGGCCTTATACACTAATGAATTATTCAACACTGGTTCAGGCGATTAAAGATTATACAGAGAATACTGAAACCACTTTCGTCAATAATATTGATACGTTCATAGGTCAGGCCGAAGAAAGAATTTTGTTTGATGTAGATCTTCCCGTTTTTCATAAAAACGTAACGGGGTCTATTACTAGCGGTAATTCCTATTTAACAAAGCCATCAGATTTTTTAACGGCGTATTCTCTGGCGGTTGTTGATAGCGGAAATTCTTATACATATCTTTTGCCAAAAGATGTTTCTTTTATACGGGAATATTCTCCAGACACCGACACAACTGGGGTGCCTAAGTATTATGCTCATTTTAATGATAATTCTTTTATTCTTTCTCCGAAACCAAATGCTACGTTGACGGCGGAACTTCATTACAAATTCAAGCCAACGCAAATTTCTAGTAGTAATACAACAACTTGGTTGGGAGACAATGCTTCGACTGCGTTGCTATATGGCTGTCTTATGGAGGCTTATACTTTTATGAAGGGAGAGGTGGATATGCTCCAGTTATATGAGGGAAGATATACTGGTGCATTGAGGGGTGTACAGAAGATCGGTCAGCATGATGATCAGCGTGACTGGTACAGGAATGGTTCAGGCGCATAAGGCGGTCTGATATGATTCTTATGGGGTCTGCGGGTGTTGTAAATCATGATAGATCTTTTTAATGCGGCGTGGCCGGTTCTTATTGCTTTAGTTGGTTTAATTGTTGTGTTGGCTAAAATGCATGGTGATCTAGAGGTCTTAAAAGATAAAGTAAAGGTGTTGTTTGAGTTGTGGAACGAAAAAAAATAATTCAAAAATGGTGGTTTTTGCATGATTGAACTTAAAGCGTCCATCCCTCCCCCTGTTTATGTGGAGACAAGCGCTAATGGGGGGTTGTCAGCAGATCAGATAACCGAATTATGCTGCCGCAAGATTGTTTATATAAGCAAGGATGCCCCTCCTGCTATCCAGCAACAAGCTGAGGAATTTAAGGGGCGTGTGGCTTCTGTAATTCATTCATACATTAAACAGGCGATGCGGTCTGAAAGAGACAGGTGTGTTCAGATTGCTGTTAACGGTGGCTACAAAGATTTAGCAAACTTACTAAGGAGGGCCTAATGGCTTTTAGTGGAAATTTTATGTGTACGAGCTTCAAGAAAGAGTTGATGGAAGCCAAGCACAATTTTTTAAATAGTGGCGGTAGCACGTTCAGGCTTGCTCTCTATACGAATAGCTCTTCCTTTACTGCCGCGACAACAGCCTATACCACCTCTAATGAGGTTAGTGGCACTAATTACTCAGCAAAGGGGAACTCTTTAACGAGAGTTGACCCCACAACCAGTGGCACAACAGCCTTGACGGATTTTGCTGATACAACGTGGAGCAGTGCAACGATAACGGCACGCGGCGGATTATTGTTTAATGACTCAGCTAGCGGTGATCCTACTTGCTTGGTTTTGGATTTCGGGGCAGACAAAACTTCCACGGCTGGTGATTTCACGGTTCAGTTTCCAGCGGCGGATGCGAGTAATGCAATTATTCGTATTGCGTAACGAGTAAATCATGTCGAATTTAACCTTAACCGGTTGGTCAAGGGGAGCGTGGAATAGTGGTGCTTGGAGCGAACCCGGCACCGTTATGGTTACTGGTGTTGCGGGAACCGGGGCGGTTGGCTCTGCTACTGGGGTTATTGGGGCAACCGTTTCGGTTACGGGAGTTGCTGGAACAGGGGCCTTGGGTACTGTCGCTGTTGTTGCGGCGGCGAATGTTTCTGTTACAAGCGCTGCCGGGACTGGTGGTGTCGGCTCCGTCACGGCAACGGGTGACGCCCCCGTTAGTGTTACTGGAGTAGCCGGGACTGGTGGCGTTGGTTCTGTTACTGCGACTGGTGGGACAGACATTTCGGTTACTGGGCTTGCCGGGACGGGCGGTGTTGGTTCCGTTACAGTCAGTGCTGGGACCGGCGTAAGTATTTCTGCTACAGGCGTTAGTGCGACAGGTGGAACTCAGGGTGTTAATGTGTGGGGGATTGTTCCTACTTCTCAAACACCCGAATGGGAAAAAATTGCAGCGTAGGTAAACGATATGGCATCAACATACACAACAAATTCTGGCATTGAAAAACCGGGTGACGGCGAGCAGTCGGGCACATGGGGTGATACCGTCAATACCAATATGGATATTATTGATACTTTGGTATCGGGCTTTATCCAAATTACAGCGGGCAGCACGTCTGTTACCCTGACAACTACTGATGGTTCCGTTACTGCGGGAATGAACAAAGCTATCAAGTATGTTGATAGCGGTGATTTGGGTGGCAATTGTACTGTGACTATTGCTCCCAACGACCAAGAAAAATTAATTTTTGTAGAAAATGGTCTCAGCGCTTCTCGTAGTTTGATATTTACCCAAGGTAGTGGCGCTAATTTTACGCTTCAAGCTGGTAAACAAGCCATTATTCGTAGTGATGGTGCTGGCTCCGGGGCTGCTGTTTCTGGTGTTTTGGCTAATTTAGAAATAACTACGCTTGAGGTAACGGGCGCAGCCGCGCTTGACGGTGCTGCGACATTAGGTAGTACGCTTACGGTTACTGGAGCCTCGCAGTTTAACTCTACGATCACTGCTGGTGTAGATGATACAGGTTACGACGTTAAATTCTTCGGTGATACTGCCAGTAGGTATTGGTTGTGGGACACATCAGCAGATGGTGTTGTTCAGAGAGGAGCTTTAACTGTTGGCGTAGACGATACTGGGCATGATGTTAAATTCTTTGGTGATACTGCTAGCAGATATTGGTTGTGGGATACATCGGCAGACGGTGTTGTTCAAAGAGGAACTTTAACTGTTGGTGTAGATGACACAGGTCATGACGTTAAATTCTTCGGAGCGACTAGTGGTAAGTATTGGTTGTGGGATGAGTCGGCAGACGGTGTTGTACAGATTGGAACCTTAACTGTCGGTGTAGACGATACTGGGCATGACGTTAAATTCTTCGGAGCTACGTCTGGTCAGTATATGCTGTGGGATGAAAGTGCCGATACCCTTTTTGTAACAGGCGAAATAGATGCTGGTTCACTGGACGTATCGGGGCAGATCGACGTAGATGGAACGTCATATTTAGACGAGGTCACCGTTGATGGTGACCTAACGCTAACGGGTGCAAATTACAATGCGCTCTGGGACAAGTCGTCCTCTTATTTGCAATTTTCAGATAATGCTAAAGCGACATTTGGTTCAAGCGATGATTTGCAAATCTACCACAATTCCAGTGGTGAGTACTCAGTTATTGCTCAGGGTGGTTCTGGCGATCTTTGGATTGGTGCTGACGACAGCATAAACTTTGTTAAGGCTAACATCTCTGAATACAAAGCCCGCTTTATTAGCGATGGTGCCGTCGAGCTATATTACGACGCTTCTAAGAAAATTGAAACATTTGATAAAGGTGTACGTCTTCCAGAGGCAAGTTCTATTGATATTTCTACGCCATTACTCCCTAGTGCTGACCATACTTATACGGGCCTGACAGCACAAATGCTCGCTGGAGGATCAATATCGGCGTTTGATTGTGTCTGTATTCATACGACAACGGGGGAGGTGATCAAAACAGACGCCAGTGCATATGCGACTGCTAGAGCCATAGGGATTGCTCCTGCTGCGATCAGCGACACCGCTACCGGAACAATCTTGTTACAAGGATTTATTCGTGATGATAGCTGGTCGTGGACTACTGGCTCTACTCTTTATTTATCAGAGACACAGGGAGCGATGACTCATACACCACCGTCTACCGATGGCGCGTTTGTTAATGTTGTTGGTGTCGCGCTCGAACCTGACGTTGTTTACATCAATCCGTCGATGGATGTTATCGAGCGTGCCTAATGGCAAATCAAATTGAAAAACTGAACACCGTTGGGATAACCGATATTGAAAAGGTTAATACCTTAACGGACGATCAGATAGAAAAAATAAATACTCTGGAGTTCACTGGAACCACATACACTACAGCTACGGGTGGTTCGATAACAACGGATGGCAATTATAAAGTTCACACTTTCAATTCAAGTGGAACTTTTCAGATCACCTCTTTGGGAACTGATGGTGTCGTGCAATATCTGGTTCTCGCTGGCGGTGGCGGGGGCGGTGGCCAATACCTCGCCGGAGGCGGCGGTGCTGGCGGTTACAGAACGTCAACAAGTTTTTCTGTAAGTGCGACAAGCTATTCAATTACTGTGGGCGGCGGCGGCGCTGGTGGTGGGAGTGCGACCAGAGGTACAAAAGGTTCCAATTCTGTATTCTCAAGCATAACAAGCACGGGCGGCGGCGGTGGTGGTTCGGACAACAACTCAACACCGGTTATGCAAGGAGAACCCGGCGGTTCTGGCGGTGGTGGCAGCGGTCAGCAGTACGCAACTTCGGGCGGCAGCGCCTCACCGGCTGGGCAGGGTAATGCTGGTGGCGGTTCGCCTGCGGGTCATCACGGCGGTGGTGGCGGTGGTGGGGCGGGCGGTGCTGGCACCGCAGGCACTACACCAAACGGTGGGGCGGGCGGTTCTGGCAGCAGTTCCAGTATCACCGGAAGTTCGGTGGCCCGTGGTGGCGGTGGCGGCGGCGGTGCTTATAGTGGCACGGGTGGTTCCGGTGGTTCCGGTGGCGGTGGCGCTGGCGCTAATTATTTGTCTACGTCGAATGGTGGTAATGGAACCACGAATAAAGGCGGCGGTGCTGGTGGCGCGAACGGCTACAGTTCGGGCGACAACGGTGGTAATGGCGGATCGGGTGTAGTTATTATCCGGTATCTGTTCCAAGCGTAAAGGCGACCTATGATATTTTTATCGGGCATACCGCGTTCATGTTCCACGCTGCTCTCCTCATTGTTGGGTCAGCGGCCTGACACCGTCGTTAGTACAACAAGTTCGCTGGGAACGCTGGTAATGAAGGCAAACTTTGAATGGGAGAACACGCCCAATTTGGTCAAACACAGCAACGGCTCTGCCGTATTTAAAGCGATGATGGACGCCTATCACCCAGATCAGAGCGCCAAGTATTTTTTTGATAAATCTCGCGACTGGTCAGACCCTTATGCGATGGCTGCGGCTATGACCGTGCAGGACGAGGTAAAGGTAATTGCGACCGTCCGTCCTTATGCTGAATGTGCAGCAAGTTTTGTTCGACTTTGCAAGCCTGATGATCTTCACAAGTTCCTACACGACAGCATTCCAATGGAGCATCTACGCTTAACATATTCAACGCTTCACCTTGGGTACTTACGGTTTCCCAATAATATCCACTTCGTCAGACACGCCGACCTTGTGACGAATACGCAGAATACGCTGGATGGAATATCAGACTTCATAGGTGCGGAGCGGTTCACTCACAGGATGACAGAGTTGGATCAAGTTGGCGAAAAGGATGAGGATTGGGAACGGCTATGGGGCAGCGCACTACATGTTTTAAAGCCAGAAGTCGATGACAACCTTGAATTTGATATCACTATGATTCCTGAAACAATGTGGCTTCCCAGCTTTTGGGATGATGCTCCAATTGGGACGGTACACTGATGGCACACTTCGCAGAATTAGATGAAAATAACATAGTTTTACGAGTGATTAGGGTTGATGACGAGCATGAAGCGGATGGGGAAAATTGGTGTAATACCCTTCTTGGTGGGCGGTGGAAACAAACAAGCTACAACAACAATATCCGACATAATTATGCGGGCGTCGGATATGTTTATGATCTTGAGAATGACGCCTTTTATACCCCACGAATGTATGCGTCTTGGTCGCTGGATGAGAATTTTAGGTGGCAGCCACCCATACCGTACCCCGATGACAATAAAGTCTATAATTGGGATGAGGCTAATTTGAAGTGGACGGTAATACCCGGAGCTATGAGACGGCCAATACTTGAAGACTAAAAAAGACAGATGCTTAATACAAACGAATGGTTTTATTTTACGACAGGATTAGACAAAAAAACCTGTGATAAAATAAGAAACTCAGCAAAGGGCAACTGGGAAAAATCTCAGGTCGATACTAAAGAAGATATCACAAAAGAAGAACGAATAACTGGCAGAAAACGAATTTTGAATACCGATACAAAATTACGAACAAGCGATGTGGCATGGACATCAGAGCAGTGGATCTACGATACGATTTGGCCATGGATGCATGACGCAAATGAACGGGCAGGCTGGAAATATAACATTACTGGCGCAGAGGCCATGCAAATAACCCGTTATAAAAAGGGTGGGTTTTATTGTTTCCACAATGACGGCAGGGGCGATCATTTATCTGCATATGACATGCCAGACAACAAATTTTTGCACGGTTGTGTTAGAAAATTGTCGATGACTGTCTTGTTAAACGATAATTATGAGGGTGGAGAGTTCGAGTTTGCTACTTATAATAAAGAAAAATGTAAAATTACTGTGCCAGAATTTAATAGAATAGGATCAATTGTTGTGTTTCCTTCTGCTATGGAGCATAGGGTTACACCTGTAACAAAAGGAATTAGACATTCATTGGTGGTGTGGTTTTTAGGCCCGCCTTTTAAATAATTGGAATAACTAGGAGGAATAAATGGCAGATGGTAACAAAAATGTATTGACGTTTGGTGACAAATCTTATTCGCCCGACGATCTTACGGAAGAACAGAAATATTTTGCTAGTCAAATTCAAGAGTTACAGGAGCAACGGCAGTTGCGCCACCGCGCACTCGACCAGACGACCGCGAGCATTGAGTTTTTTACGGGGCGGCTTATCGCTAGTTTGCAGCAGGAAGACAAACAAGAAGATTCTCCGGTGGCGAATTAATAAGATGCCCCTTCAAAATTTACAATTTAATGCTGGAGTTGTCAGGGAGCTTACCCGCCATGCTGGCGATAATAGTTGGTTTGATTGTGATAAAATAAGATTCCGCAATGGGATGCCTGAAAAGATTGGCGGCTGGACAAAGCTCACAACGAGTACTTTTGCTGGTGAATGCAGGGCTTTATTTAATTGGATAGCTCTCGATGGCGATGATTACATGGCAGTTGGTACATCTCAGCGGTATTATATTGAAGCGGGCACTGCTTTATATAATATAACCCCTTATCGAACCGCCGAAATAACCTTGGCGGCTAATCCCATTAAAACAACAACGGCGGGTAGTGGAGAGATAACCATCACCCATAACGCGCATGGTGCGGTTCTTAACGATTTTGTGACCATCAGTGGGGCGACAACAACAGATGGGGTCACAGCCGCTCAAATCAATTTAACGCATCAGATTACGACTCTTATAGATTCTAACTCCTATAGGGTAACCACGGCTGGTTCGGCCTCTTCTGGAAATACAAGTGGTGGTGGTTCTTCTGTTGTGGTTCGTTATGAAATTAATACTGGTCTTGATGCAGGCACTGCCGGGGTTGGTTTTGGTGCGGGGCTTTGGTCTGGTTTGAGTGTTGGTTATGCAGAAACAACGCTGTCCTCTGATATAAACGATTCTGCGACAACTATACCCTTAACCAGTGCCTCCAGCTTTGAAACAGCATCTACCACTCTTTCTGCCGCATTTGCCGCCACGGATGTTACGGCTTTTTTTGCAGACGTTTCTTCTTTTCCTGATAAGGGTAGCTTCCTCGTAGGCAGTGAAAGAGTTATCTATGGGAACAGAGACGCAGATACTAATACTGTCAGTAATTTAACAAGGGCGGCAGACGGAACAACTGAGGCGGCCCATTCCTCAGGCGCGTCCGTAACTTTTGTCGGGCTTGTTCTGATAGGGGATGAACTTATTACCTACACGGCTAAGTCTGGTGATAGCCTGACCAGCGCTGTTCGGGCTGTTCGTGGGACAACGGCTGCGGCTGGGACTGCTGGAGACAATGTAAAAGAAGCGAATGATTTTGTTTCATGGGGGGGATCTTCCGCCTCAACTGTTGCGACAGGGCAGTCGCTAAGGCTCTGGTTTCAAGATAATTTCGGCGAAGATCTTCTTTATAATGTAAAAGACGGGGCTATTTATTATTGGGACAAAACAACGGGATTAAATGCAAGGGGTGTAGATATAACATCTCTTTCCGGGGCCTCGAATTGTCCCACGGTTGCTCGTCAAGTGATGGTTTCCAATAATGACCGTCATGCTATCGCGTTTGGGTGTAATGCTCTTGGCGAAACAAGTCAGGATAAACTTCTTATTAGGTGGGGTGATCAGGAAAGTCTTACTGACTGGACTCCAACTACAACCAACACCTCTGGGGATATAAGGATTAATAATGGTTCGGAAATTATAGCTGCTCACGAGACCAGACAGGAAATTCTGGTTTGGACAGATGTTAGTTTGCATTCTTTGCGTTTTGTCGGGGCACCTTTTATTTTCGGACAAACTGTTATAACCGGCAACACAACGATCATATCGCCACGGGCTATGGCCACCCTTAACAACACCACGATGTGGATGGGTACTAATAATTTTTACATGTATGGAGGACAGACACAGACTATTCCGTGTCCTGTTCTTTCTTATGTTTTCGATGACTTTAATCTTACTCATAAAAATAAAGTTTATGCGTCTACAAATGCTCAGTTCAATGAAGTTATGTGGTTTTATTGTTCTGCTGATGCGTCTGAAATAGACAGGTATGTGGTTTTCAACTTGCACGAAAATGCTTGGTATTTTGGTTCTTTAGATAGGACTGCTTGGCTGGATCGGACAACAAGGGCATATCCCATAGCCGCTAATGGATCAGACAATCTTCTTTATTACCATGAGAAGGGTGCTGACGATGGTTCGACTACTCCCACAAGTGCCATTACCGCGTATGTGGAGAGTTCTGATTTTGAGTTAGGTGCTGGTGACAGGTTCCAATTTGTCAGGAGAATTATTCCTGATGTTAGTTTTTCTGGTTCTGAGGTTTCTGAGCCTTCCGTAACAATGACGCTTAAACCAAGGAATTTTCCGGGGCAGAATTATGGGACTTCAGGATCTGGTTCTGTAACGGCCTCGCAAATTGTTGACGTTGAGCAATTCACAGAACAGGCTTTTGTCAGGTTGAGAGGCAGGGCTATGGCTTTCCGGGTTGAATCTTCTGATGCTGGTGTGCATTGGAGATTGGGTAAACCCCGTATTGAGGTAAGGCCAGATGGAGGCAGATAATGGACAAGCAGCTTTATCCTGTTCTTCCTCTCCCCCCAAATGAATATAGCCAAGATTATTTAAATCAGCTTATTTCTGCTCTTGAAATTTACATGCGGCAAAATCTGGAACCCGGCTATGTAAGGGGCTCCACAATAGCCCTTACAGAACTGCCAACTAATGGTGGCGGTTTAAGGGTTGGTGATGTTTTCGATGACAGCGGAACATTGAAGATTGTTCGGTCAACTGATGTTTTCTCTGGAACTGCTTATGGGACCGGTGGTGTGGGTTCTGTAACAGTTACTACAAGTTAGGAGAAATAAATGCCTTTGCAACAAATGCCTGTAACTGAATTTCAGGCCCCCCCAATAGGTTCGGGCTTCGGTGCTGCGCCTGTCGTGGAAGAGGGTCATGTTATGGGAGGGCAGCAGCCAATTGCCATGCAGGGTGGTGGGCTGGTTAGTGAGGCCAGAGAGGTGCAACAAGCTGGGCGTTATGGTGACGACATGCTTGTTCACATGAATCCTGAAGAGGCGATGGCCCTTAACGAGATGGGCAATGCCGGTCTTGGTGGTTTGCGGCGGGCTCAGATGACAATCAATCCACAGACTGGGTTGCCGGAAATGTTTAGTTTCAAGGATGCCCTTCCGGCGATAGCGGGGATTGTGGGTGGAATGTTTGGGGGGCCAATAGGCGCGGGTCTTGCTTCTGGCCTTACCACTTTTGCCACAACCAAGGGTGATATAGGAAGGTCGTTACTGGCTGGTCTTGGTGCTTGGGGCTCAGGAGAATTGATGGCAACGTTGGGTGGTAGCGGGGCTGCTTCTCAGATGGCTGGTGCTGGAACGTCATTTACTCCCGGTTCGCCAAACCTAACCGCTAGTATCGGAGGGCCTTCTGCGAATTTTGCTTCGGGTATGGGCAATACTTTGTCTGCGGCTGGCGGCAATGCTGTTATGGGTCAGGGGTTCAACGCTGGTGCTTTCCCATCGGCGTCTGCAAATCTTTCTTCTCTTGGTGGGGCACCAGCGTATTCAGTTTCTTCTGCTGCTCCCTCTTTTGTAGCTCCCCCGCCTGTGAACCCAATCTTCTCTCCGGGTGTTGAACAGGCAGCACTGGCGGCTGGCAATCTTCCGAATGCTACCGCGCAGTCAATGGCAGACGCTGCTGGCAGGAAGGCGTATTCGTTGGCCTCGTTCCCTGAAAAACTTGGCTATATGGGCAGCGGTTTAAGTAATATTAATCCCACGCAATTGTCTGGAACCGGGATTGGCGGGCTTGGTTTGTCTGATGTGGGAATTCCAGCATTAGCGGCTACCACAGGCATTGCGGGAGGTATGGTGCCGCCGCCTCCTGTTCCTAGCTTTGATAACGAAGAGAAAGTCTATTCATCGGTAGCGCCTCCCCCTGCTGATTATGGGTATAATCCGCCCCCTCCTGATTATCGTCCCGGCATAGATCCGCCTTGGGATTATTACCGGCGTGCCAAGGATGGCGGGTATGTGAATGACCTTCCCACCGTTAACGCAAAATTCGGTTTAAAGGATCTTGGGAGGGCCTTAAGCCCCGCATATGCTTTAGCGAGCGGCGGTATTGAAGGACTGCTTTCTAGTTACAGTCTTCCTTATATGGCGTCCCAAGGACAATACGGGCTTCCTGATGAAGAAGATGCTTTAAGAAATGATGATATAGATAATTCTGGTGCAATGGCGAGTCCTCCTCCCGTCCGCATTTCTGGTGGCAACCTTAGTATGCAGGGGGGGACTAAGGGAATGATGACTGGTGATTTTACTGCCTCACCTGAGGTGATGTCAGAAATATCTGACAGTCAATTGTTAAAATATTTGAGGGATGAGGGTTTTACCCCTGAAGAAATACAGAGTTACCTTGATCCTGAGACTAAACCCTTTCAGGTGGGAACTGCGGGTGGGATCGTAGGGGATGCCTCTACAGCGCACCTTACAGCCGATTCTAACCCAGATTCTCCAACACTCACAGATATAGATCTAGGCCGGAAGGATGCGGAAGAGTTAAGAAGTGTATCGCATTTATTAGGCCCTGAAACTGTAAATCAAATTAAATTAGGTAGGCAAATAAGACAGGGGCCAAGAGGCGGTACTCGTCTTGGATACACGATGGGACAGGAATCCGAAGCTGCGGATGCAGCTAGATCTGGAGTAATGTCTTTCGCTTCACCTCAAGCGCAGTCTGCTCTTGCTGAAAGAATGGCAGTGACACCTGAGGCAAATCAACCTCAAAATGCGGAAGAAAGAGCTATATATGACAATGCTCTTTTGGCGTTGCAGGGTGTGCTGGAAGAGGGTGAGGCACAACAAGCTATTGATGAGTTTATAGAGGTGTTTGGTCCTGAGGCGTATAGGGAGTTGGAAGCAATTGCAGCTAACGAAATGGACGATGGCGGCATAGTTGAGCCAGCTAATGGGGAAACAACGATTGCTGAAGGGGAAATTCAAGGACCAGATATTATCCCCGGTAAGATAGTTAATCCTGTAACTGGAGAAGAGACAGCCAATCTTCGCGTTGGTGAAAATGAATATATTGAACCTGCTGATAGTTTAGAAAGAAGAGCTATGGCAGCGGGATTGCCGCCTGAACCCCGGAATGGGGCAATGATTAGGGGAATGGAAGAAAGGCAACTTGAGGCTATGTATGGCTAATGGAAGTCTCTCTCGTCCCTGTTCAGCATGTAGATTTTTGTTGGGATGAAGCGTCTTCTCATCTTGGGAAGTCCATTGGAACGGCACATGGTCGCTACACGCTGGATGATCTTTTCGAGGAAATTAAAAGATTTGAGCAGCACCTTTGGGTTGTTCTTGATGACAGTCGGATTATAGCCGCTTTAACGACGAGGTTTGTGCAATATCCACGCAAAAGAATGTTGGCTGGCCAATTCTTGGGTGGGTCAAAAATTATGCGTTGGAGGGATGAGATGCTTTTTACTTTGGAAAAATGGGCGAAAGACAATGATTGCGAAGGTTTGGAAATGACTGGTCGTAATGGATTTGAAAAAGTTTTAGGACCGCATGGCTGGACTCCCGAATACATTGTTTTTGAAAAAATGTTTAAGGAGAGTGACAATGGGTAAAGGTAGTCCTCCTGCTCCCAAGGCCCCGGAGCAACAGACAATAACACAAACTGATCTTCCGGCGTATGTGCAGCCGCAGTTTGAGAGATTGTTAGCGAGAGCCGAAGCTGAGTCTGAAAGGCCGTATGAATTATTCGGGGGTCGGCGTCGAACAGGTTTAACGGCTGGGCAGCAAGAAGCCGTTGGCCTTGCAGAAAATGTTGCTAGGAGTGGTGTTGGGAGTCAAGAGCAAGATCTTGCCTCGCGGGGCCTTACTGGGGCAGCAGCATATGATCCGGGGAGTGTTGGTTTTGGGTATAACCCGGAAAGAGCATTATTGGGAACACAGTATGTGCCCGGACAAATAGCTTCTTCTTATGCAGCCGGTGCTGCTCCCGATCCTTATCAGGCGGGAACAATAGTTTCTGGATATGATCCTAGAGCATCTGATTTTCAATCAAGGACTTTTACTGATCCCGGCGTTGTGGATGAGTATATAAATCCCTTTATTGAAAATGTTGTTGATAGACAGTCTGCTAAGATGCGTAGGGATTTTCAAGAAACGCGGGTGCCTCAATTAGCCTCAGAGGCTGTGGGGGCCGGTGCTTTTGGCGGTAGCAGACAAAGAATTCAAGAGCAACAGGCAAGAGGTCAATTGGAAGATCGTATTGCTGATTTTCAGGCACAGCAAAGATTGCAGGGCTATCAACAGGCCCAACAAGCATTCCAACAAGACAGAGCCAGAAACTTGCAAGTGCAGCAAATGCGCGACCAAGCTGCGAGGGCCGCCGGTCAATTGGGTGTTAGTGCTCAGGAGCTTCAGGAGCGTGCTCGCGCTCAGGCGGGCCAATTAGGAATAGCAGGATATCAAGCCGCTGAAAGAGCAAGGGCACAAGAGGCCCAGCTTGGCCTTACCGGACAGACAGCGCAGGAACAGGCCCAGCAACAAAGGGCTAGACAGGCTCTTGCTGCTCAGGATGCTGTAAGACAGGGATTTGGGCAACAAGCAGATGTTGGCTTACGATCTGGCCAGCTTGGTCTTCAGGGTGCCCAACAAAGGGCGGCAGCAGCGGCTCAATTAGGTCAACAGGCAGACAGGAGACAGGCGTTTGAGGCGAGACGTGCCGATATATTGAGACAGGCTTCAGGCATTAGGCAGCAAGACGAGCAGCAAGCGTTGGATCTTGCCTATTCTGATTTTCTCAATCAAAGGGACTTTCCCAGACAACAGCTTGGCTTCATGAGCGGAATACTTCGCGGTGTTCCTGTATCTCCAACAATGGAAACAACTCAATATACCGCGCAGCCCAGTAATGCACAGCAGATGATGGGCTTTGGTCTTGGTGGTTTGGGATTATTGAGAGGGTTGAGATAGATAATGAGTTTATCTAGTGGCATGACGATTGTAGAACTCGACGATCTTATAAAGAGTCTACCGAAGGAAAGGTTGCAAGCAGAGCTTGAGAAGCCTACTGGCCATTTCCCTCTTTACCTTGTTGCGGGCAGGTTAAAGGAAATAGAAAGCATGACAGCGGATGCTCAGGCTGCTACAGAAAAGGCGGCTGAACAACCGCCCAGCGTTGCCCATCGTCTGGCCATGATGCAGCCCCCTGTTATGTCTGAAGTTGCTGCGGCACCACAGCCCCAGCCGCAACCCTCTCCCGCAGGGCAAGCTGCCCAGATGTTAACGCCGACTGTTAACGCTAAAACTGGTTCTGAAGGCCTTATATCAGAATTGGTTAACAAATACTTGGCCGATAAGAAGTTAAAAGGGACCAAAGACTCAGACAGTGAATTTGCTGTTCCTAATTCTTCTGGCTTTGCGGGGGGATCGAGTAAGCAGCCTTTTAATAAAAGCAATCCCACTGAAACTGGTGGGTTGGCTTCTTTGGTGGCAGCTAATGTTATAAGAAAAGAGAGAAGGGCAGATCCAACCCCTGATGATGGCGGTGTCTCTAAAATGAGGGCCGGTAAGTTCAGTGGTGGTGTTAGTGGTTCTCATAGAAAAATGGCTGCGGCATCAGAAACCACCCCGGAAATCTCAGTTATGAAGGTCTTAGAGGAACTCAGCAAAAGAAGGCAGGCTACTAAAAAAGCCAAACATGGTGGTTATGTTGGGGGACTCCCCACCATTTATGCCCAAACAGGGCTTGATATGATCGATGCTTATAGGAGACGAGATAAGGGTATATCCAACCCCAGAAACATTACACGGCCATCGACTGAAGAACGAATTCATGACAGTCTTGTGAAAAGGAGGGAACAACAGAGGGATATATATAAGCGTGTTGGCATAATGGATGATGCTGCGATTGATCAGATGATTGAGCGGCGAGATCCCGTTGAGGATGTTAGAAGTGGATTGACAGCTATGGGGGAGGTGGCGGCCCTTCCCAGAAGGGGTCCAGAAGTAGCTATGCCGCCTGAGCAGTCTGAAACCCGTGGACCGGAACTAAAGGGCGGACAACCTCAAACAATTTCGACGCTTTGGGACGATATTAAGAAATATCAGTATGGCTTGCGCAAAAAACCCACAGATGCTTCCACCAAATCCGATGGTGGACCGCTCTCTCCTGCGCCCATTGCTCCTCCCGTCCAAGCCAATAACGTGGAGTCAAACATTGTCCCTGAAGTAAAGCCCGCAGGATTTGCCGTACAGGCCCCTGTTACTCAGAAGGGTACCGCTAAACCGTTAGTCTCCCAAGTATCGTCAACTGAAGGTGGCGAGGGTGGCTCTCCTCTGCTCAATATCCCAGCCGGAGGAGCCGACCCGTCAGATTTGGCCGCAGGAGCCGACCCGTCAGATTTGACGGCGGCTGACCAGACCGATGGCCCCGAAGTAAAGCCCGCCGGATCTGACGCACAGGCCTTTGCTACTCAGGAAAATCTTGCCGCTGGCCTTGAAAACGTTCGTTCTGTTTTAGACGATAACTTCGTAGAGCGGGGGCTTTCTTCAACAAAAAGAGACCAACTCTTACGCTCAGGTGCCGTTGATGGAATTAAAAAAGCGTGGGAAAACGAGAGCAAGCGTCTTGGCGAGCCCATTGATATCGACGCATGGCGGAAAGATACAAAAAAAGGCAACGACCGGGCGTATGAAATATTCAGGGAAATCGGAGCAGATTCTAAAAAGGCCACTCAAGGTTATATAGACTCTCTGAAAAAAGACGCAGAGGCCATCAGAACTTTTGCAGAGACCGGGAAACTGCCGAAGGGAAGACGCAACAAATTATTAAACAACATCCTGATAACTTTTGGCGCTTCGCTGTTGGGCAATCCAACTTTGGCGGGTGCGTTGCAACAAGGGTTGCTGGGTTCCCTTGCGCTCCAAAAGGGGGCTGAAGATGATTATGCGGCGGCGCTGAATGATAATTTAAAGGCTACCAAAGAAATTGGCCTTCTAGAAATGAAGAGCCTTGAAATAACAAATGCCAACAAAAGAGGTCTTATTAGTCTTCAACAGGCTGATAAAAAAGCAGATACCCAGACTCTTTTGAAACTACAACAGGATCTAGTTGCTCGTAGAAAAATGCAATTTGATATTCAGTCTGGTCTTGTAAGATTGCAGCTTCAACAGGGTCAATCTGAAATTCAACTGATGGCCGCAATGAAACCGAATGCTTCAACGAGTATTGAACTTGAAAGAGCAAGGGCCGTCAATACATTAGGAACACAATATCTCGCAGAGCTTGATGAGGCTGGCGATAATAGGGCTCAAATACAAAAAATAAATAGTCGGTATAAAAACGTATTTCCTAAAAAGAAAGATTCTTTCTATCTTGATGTAGGGAATCCTTTAGACAAGGGTGTAAACGCTCATTTAAGAAAGATTCAAGCGCCTCATCACATGAGCAAGCTCACTACTGGCGCGGCAGCCGCTGCTACCCAGCGTCGCGTGGACGCACAGACAGCAGATACTTCCAAGGTGTTGAACGATTTTAATAAGGGCCAGCCTCGCTTCGCTACCGCATCCGTGCAAATTAAAGCTGCTCTCACCGCTATGTCTAAGACGAGAAAATATAAAGACAGGAACCTAACAACGGAACCCTTGACTGATTTGAGAAATAATCCAACGTTTATGGCTGACCTTGAGGCGGAATTGACAAGACAATGGTATGCTAGACGTAATCGGACGGGAGGGACTGCGCCCGGTGGCATTGACGTGTCTGGATTTACAATAAGACAGTAATAAAATCCTCAAATAGAGTTAATTTCATGGCTGAATATAAAGTTGAAGCTCCCGATGGAACACTTTTAGTTATAGACGGTCCAGAAGGGGCCTCTGAGCGGGATGTATTAAATTTTGCCGCCGAACATTGGCATAGTCAGCAAGCCTCCGAACCCCTACCTTCTCCTGAAAAAGAAAAAGAGCTTTCGAGCAATGCGTTTGCTCGTCATATAGGTGCGCCTGTTGCACGAGGCTGGAACCGACTGGAAATGGCTGGCGCTGTTATGGCCAATCAGGTTGGTCTTTTGTCTGCTCAGGAAACTGCGGAATCTATTGCCGAAGACGTTAGCGATATAGGCAATATATATATGGCTGAGGGCGTTCAGGAGGGCATGAAAGAAATACAGGAAACAGAGGGATGGTTGGATTCATTGGCTGCTGTCGTTACTAACCCACAGGCCGTAGCAGATACTGTTGTTTCAAGTTTGGTTAATTCAATTCCTTCGCTTGCTGGTCTTGTTATTGGTGGGAAGGTGGGGTTTGCCGCAGGAAGTACCGTTCCTGTAGTTGGCAGTGTAGCGGGAGGTATTCTTGGCGCGGCAGCAGGAACAGGCATAGGTAGCTTGGCTGTTGAGTACTCTAATTCATTGGTGGAAGCCATAAATAAGGAGGGTATAGATACCTCTGACCCGGAAGCTCTTCTGGCTTTTATGCAAGATCCCGCAAAAATGGCGAAAGCAAGAAGTTTTGCTTTAGAACGCGGTGTCCCAATTGCTGTATTTGATGCGATAAGTGGTGGCGTTGCGGGTAAGTTGTTTAAACCTGTAGCTAAAGCTGTAGCAGCGCCGCAAAGGGTGGCTGCCGCTAATCTTGCTGGGATGAAAGCGGCTCAAGATTCTTCGGCAAGCCTTGCTTCCAAGGTGGCTCTCTCAGAGGGCGCAAGGAATAAGGTGATCGCAAGAGCGGCATCAAAAGCGACAACCAGAGCATTGCCCGTAGGCTCAAGGGTTGCGGGGGCAGGGGCTGAAGTCGGCACCCAGATGTTAACGGGAGGCGCTGGTGAGGCGGCGGCTCAATTAGTTTCTGAAGGAGAAGTAAAGAAACCGGGCGAAGTTTGGTTGGAAGCGTTGGCAGAAGGCCCCCTTGGTATTCTAGAATCTACCATTGGCGCAAGAGGGCCAAGAGTAGCGCCAGATTTTTCTGAACTTTCGGCCCCAGAGGCCCCTCAGCCCTTGGCAAGAGAGGCCTTTGAACAACCTATAGAGTCTGAAGATCCTATAGCTTTTGTAGAAGAACAGGCTGTTAATTTTGTAAATGACACACCTTTTTCTATGGTCAACGGGGAGCCTGCCGTTGAGGAGGATTTTTATGACGTTACCCCATTTAAAGGTAAAACGCCGCAGGGAGAAAATTTCTCTGGCTGGCGTGTTGAAAATGCTGCTGGCACCCCTGTCACTCCTGTTATCGAAAACGAAGAAACTGCATACGCTGCAAAAGAAGCTCTGGTTAATATGTTGCCAGATGTGTTGTCGCGGCAAGAAATTATTGAACAAAATGCGAGAATTGTGGAGTCGGTGGGGGGTGAAGTTGCGGCTTTTGAATTAGAGGCGGCAAATCCCGCAGTGATAGGTGTTGCTCGTGTAGCAGACGATCAAACATCAATTGAAATGAGTGAACTATCTCCAGCGCAACAAAAGAAAATTAACAGTTGGCGAGCTAATAATAGTGATCTTGCATCGCCCTTGGAGAAGGGGCAGGTTTCTGTAGAAGAGCTTGCTGCGGCTGGAATACGAGAAAGCACCATTAACGGCAAACTTGATGAGGTGCCCGATGGCGTAAGTGTTGCGCCCAAAGTAATTAAGCAGATAGCTTCCAGCAAAAACATCGACCATTCTGACGAGGCCTTTCAGCAATTCGCCAATAGAGTGGCGGGATCGAAAAAAACAAAAGCTGGGTCTTGGGAAAGTATGGGGGACCGTCAGCTTTTTGCGATTAGAAAAAAACTCAGTGTTATGGATCGTGTCCCATTAAAAGAGGGAGAAAACAAATTATCAATTCCCGTCACTAAACATTCACCGTTCACTGGTGCTCAATATCGATCAGTCGTTTCTTTTGCCCGCAGGCAGAACGCTCGTGACACAACCTACAGGGTGGAAAGAAATGGAAGGGTTGTTCCTCGCAGTGGAAAATTCTATTCAAGGCAACAGGCACAGAATTTTGCCAAGTCGTTGCCCTCGCGCAAGGGGCTGAAGATCAAGGCTGTTAAAATGAAACAGCCATTGAGGGAAGGGGAAATTCAAAAATCAGATGTGGCTACGGCATTGGGGGGCAAAACAAATAAAACCAACTCTATTCTCAATGCTGCGGTAGAGCGTGGCGATTTAATTAGGGTCAGGGGTGGCCCTCGTGGGCGTTTTCGTTTGGCAGAATATGAAACCCGTGAAGCACAACCGCTTCTCCCCGGCTTGCAGGAAAGACTGTCAAACCGATTAAGTGGGATGGGTGTGCATTCAAAAAGGGTGTCTCTTTCTCTTACTGAGGCTATGGAGGGAGGGGTAAAGGGAGATTATTTTAATAGAATGGTAACCTTAGCCCTTAATAAGGTGCCCGAAAATGCCACCCAAGATGAGGCCCTGCAAATCTTAGGAGAAACATTGGATCATGAAGTCATTCATGCTCTCTTTGATTTGAAGGTTTTTAATGAACAGGAAATTCAGACTCTTTTAAGATTTGTTGAACACGCACAAATTCCTGACACAAAAATTACATATTATAATCAGGCCTTTAAAAATTATTCTCAGTTGCCAGAGTATCAGACACGCGACGACAAAGGGGAAATGGTCCCTGATGTTGCAAAAATTATGGAAGAGGGAGTTGCCGAAGCATTCAGAGATTTTGCGGCTGGCAGATTAAAACCACAAACTCAGGTCCGTAATTTATTTATGAGAATAGTCCAGTTCTTTAAGGGAATGAGTACCCTTAGCAGGGATGATGCTAGATATTTTGTTGAAAAATTTGGCCCCGCGAAAAGAGGGGAAAGAACCAGACCGATAGCAGATGCCACGGGGCGTATGTCTGATATGCCTGATGATGCGGGCGGGAGAAGGTTTGCAATTGATCGTTCTCCTGAGGTTGAATATGAGCTAACAACAGAAGATAAGAAAAAAATAAATGGTTTAAAGAAATCTGTGGAGGGTCTTTCCCCGATCCTTCGGCATTTGACCACTTCTGAGCAAGCATCATTAACGCCAGCGACTGCTCGCAATATGGTGAGAATATTTAAAACATTGCCCACAGCGGCAGAAACAGCAGCGGTTGCCTTGTCTGGGGCGTCTAAAAAGGGATGGTATGTTAATAGTGCCAACGCATTAAATTTTATATTTGGCACTCAAGATGCCCCAAGATTTGCTGCGTTGCTTGCCGCAATGTCGCCTCAAACTTCAGTAGAAAGTAACCTAGACAATACTCTTCGCGTATGGGCGGCTTGGGTTTCTGCCGGGCGGCCAACTTCTCCTGCGGAAATTACAAAAATAATGGGGGAAAACGTACAGGGGGAACAGGCTGAAAAGAGCATATTGGGGGCATGGTTAAATAATTCTATTACGGCTTTGACATCAGAAGACCCGACTACTCTTATTTTGTCTGGTCCGAAAGTTAATTCATTCATGCTTAATCTGCGTGGATTTATGAATGAAGTGACCAACGATGCTTGGATGTCTACATTTTCAAACATCAATCCTACATTACTTGCCAAAAACCAAAGCGCTTCTCTTCCGGGCAAGAGCGCTGGTTATATGGCAATGAATGCTATGGTTAGAAATGCAGCGAAGATCCTGAGCAACCAAACTGGTCAAACATGGACGCCAGCGGAAGTGCAGGAAACGGTATGGTCTTGGGCTAAGGCGCTTTACGAAATGTCAGCGAGTGCCGGAGAAACCAGAAATAATTTACAGGTTCTTAAAGAGGGCTCGCTAACAAATAACAGTATTAATTCTGTTCCTGATTTTGAGATGTTGCTTTTGATGGAACCATATAGAAGCATTCTGTCTCAAGGGGGTTATGAAGCACAGCTTCTTGATTTGGAACAGACGATACAGGGGAGAGAGGCTTCTGACCTTTCGCCAGAGGCAAGTGCCTATGATAATGTCAAATCAAATTTGAAGTCGCATTTAGCTCGTGCGGCTAAAAGGCTTGATAAGGTTTTTGAAGAAAGGCGTGCCGAAAGAGTACGTTCTGAAATTCTTGTAAATCTTTCGTCTTCAACCGACACTATACGCGGACTGGAAGTATTAACAGAACAGGCAAATACTGGCGATCAAGGCGCAATTCTTCTTTTGCAAGAAATAGCTTCTGACGCCCTTAAATATTTGACAAGTAATATTCCTTCAGCAGAAGTTGATTTCTTGCCGTCTTATGGGTTGTACGGAGGGCAATTAGAACCGTCCCTTGGAGTGACAATGTCATTTCAGGAGCGCGATAGAGCCAGAGCCTTATCTTCTCTGGCAAAGTTTGCTACTAATTTTAATCAAGAACAGGTTCATGTCAGGGGAGTTAAAAAACCCAGAACCGGCGTTCCTTATCAATATGAAGATGGTTCTTATAATACGGAAGTTGTGAGATGGAATTTAAAAAAGCCGTTGACCAAGAAAGAGGTTCAAAAGGTTATAAAAGACTCTGGCCTTTTCGGGTTAACAGTTACTGATCAGTATGTTGAGGTTTATTTTGTAGGAGATACAACAAATGCTAACACGTTCGCAGATTTTATCGCGACTACACAACGCGCAAGGAAATCTATCGGAAGAGCGGTCCAAAATACTCAGACAAGCATTGAACGTCTCTGGGCCTATGGAACAGGAGACGGAGCAACCAACGGATACGCAGAAATACAGGGTGGATTTCGTGCCCCAACGGGGGACCAAGCGTCGGCCACCGCGCTCAGGGTAGCTACTCGTTTAGCCAATCGTTTATTCAAGCCAACGCCGCAAGAACTTGCGATAACGCCAGAGAAGCGTGCTCTTCAGACCAGAATTGCTGAAGCATTCGACAACATGGATATGAACGCGCTGGATGATCCTGTTGTTATGAAGGCTTATCAAGAATTGGCTGAAGAACTTTTGTCTCAGTATGACGCAATGCCAATAAAGGTGGAAGTGTGGAACAAAAAGGGAGAACCATACGCTGGGAAGAAAATGTCCGAAAAGATGCGGAAGGACGTTTTATTTAATAACCATCTTTACATTTTTAAAACAGAAGAAGGATTTGGATCTTCCGATGTTTCGTATGAGGGGCACCCCCTCCTTGAAGACAGTGGCAGAACGGACATTAACGGGACGCCATTAGTTTTTAATGATCTGCTTAGGGCGGTGCATGATTATTACGCACATACTATGACGCCCGTTACCTTTGGCCCTCGCGGAGAAGAGGCCGCATGGCGCAACCATATGCTGATGACAAATAGCCCTTGGGCGAGATGGGCGCTGACCTCAGAAACACGCGGACAGAATAGTTGGGCTAATTTTAGAGAGGGGGCAGAGGGGCTTTCCCTCAAAGAAAGAGGGTTTAGTGATCAAAAGGTAGATCTTCTCCCTCTGGAGTTTGTTGAAACGGGTGACATTGATTTGGATACTTCCCTTGTTGAATTGCCAGAGCGAGATACGGGGAGGCGTTATTCTGTTGAAGACAGAATGGTTTCTTTCATAGATAGAAAAACTGAAAGAGCAAGGGAGAGAGACGCGACAAGAGCGGCGCGTGATTTCCAAAACCAGTTCGACGGTTTTACCGGCATGTCTCAAGACTCTTGGAACCCCCTCGCCATATACAACGGCGGCGTCACAACCGTGCGAATAGACGGTAAACAATATCCTGTTGTCATGACGCAGGGCCACGATCAGTGGAATGAAGATGCTCAAAAATATGTTGGATGGGGGATGCGCCACGTCAACCACCACATTGATGACATAACGACCAACACAGAATATGAGAATGTTGACGCTTTCATTACGGGCGTTCTGAATCTGTATCATGCAAACAGACTGAACGGCACCTTAAAAGAGGCAGGGTTTACCGAATTTGAAACCAGTTCCTATACGGATGACATACGCGGACCAAAAACTGTTATTCGTTATTACAATAAGAAATGGCCATATCCCGGCACAATTGTTTTGCAAAAGATGGATTTCAGATCCGTTGAAAGAATCGTTCCAGAATTAAAGGGTAAAAGTTTTGCCTCTGTTGTGACTGCTTATGCTCTTCCCGCTTTAAAAAATAAGCTGGAACCACGGCCTATGGCGATCCTCAGCAATAACGTGAGCGTTGAGGCCAAACAGGCCGCCGCTGAGGCAAGGCCCAATGAAACAATAGATAATAGGGAGACCCGAAGGTTTTCAGTTGAAGACCGGGAAAATCTGCCAGAGCAGTCGCGAAAAGACCATGAAGTAGTGTTTGGCCCTAAAACAAGGCCGCATAAAAGTTTCGGTCAACACATCATGGACATGTTTGTTTATCAAGAATCAAAAAGCAGACCTAATAAATTCAGGATGAATTTTATTGACCGATGGGAGCCGGTGCTAGCTGTAGAGAGGGCGTTGAAAAAAGTAATGCCCGCTATTTACGATACGATACATGCAGACTCTAGTGCGTCTGCAATGCTCTCAATGTTGGGACGAGCGGCTGGTTTGACGGAGGCCTATATAACAGTTGGCGGGATAATGTACAGTCGCGGGCAATTTCATGCGATGAGCGACAAGGTAGTTGCTGAGGCTCCCAGCGAGTTAAAAGAAATAAAAACAAGAGAGCTTGCAGATTTCAAAGAGAGAAATGGCTACGCTCCCGATGAAACCGTTAAGGGTATGCTCGAAATCTTTACTCCCGTTATGAGTAGGACAGACATAGGGGCTGTCGCTGCTTGGGAACTATACGCGGCTGCCAGACGGGCTAAAAGATTAATTGATGAAGGGAGGGAGTTTCTTCTAACAGCAGATCAGATAGAGAGGGCAGAAGAGACGGCAATGTTGCCGCAATTTATGGGTGAAGATGGTAAGTCCATTATTATTACGGCTTACGAAGATTATCAGAAATTAAACACAAGCCTGATAAATATGATGAAGGACGCTCAGGTCATATCTCAGGAAGCCGCCGAATTGTGGGCAGACAACGCTGACTATATGCCCTTTTATCGCGAATTATATGTAGATGATACAAGAGAGGGTGGCCTCGACGGAAACGTTACATACTCAGAAATCGAGGATCAAGACGGCGTCCGCAGTGCCTTGGCTGATCCCAATAACAGGATCTTTGGCGCGGAAACCCTTTACAATGTGCCAACCCCTCATGAACTCAAGGGAGGCAAAACCACATATTTTGTGATGGTTGGCACGACACGGGATATAGAGGTTTATGACACGATAGAAAAAGCAAGAGAAAGAAGGGATCAATTAAGAGAGCTTAATAAAAATAACAAGGGAGAAAATGCAATAGACATTCATGACATCCGTATTTCGTCGGGAACCCAGCGCATTCAGCCGAATGCCATTGAAAATATATTAAAAAATGCTAACGGTGCGATCACGGCCTCTATGAGAAACATTGGGCTTATGCGGGCCATGAGGGATCAGGTCAGATTCGGCATGGCTTCAAAGATGGAAAAGGGGGCAGAGAAAAAAAGTGCTGTTTGGAATCAGTTAGGCATTCGGGTAAATGGCGAAACCGTCTGGTATAGCACTCAGGATAGGCTTTTGCTGGATGCGGTTCAGAGTGTCGGGGCGACGGACAGGGCTCATCCTTGGTTCTTTGGAATAGGGACTATACCAGCCAATGTTTTGAGAGAATTGATAACCAAGACCCCGGATTTCATGGCAGCCAACTTAATGAGAGACACCATTTCAGCGTGGATCACCTCTGGCATTAATATAATACCCGGTGTTGGAACTGTTGCGGGAATGATTGCAGGCGTGGCAGGCAAGGGAGGTGTTTCTCAGTTACATGCGGCTGGTATTGGCGGGGGCTATGATTTTAAAAATGATCCCAGCGATATGTATAAAGCAATGCAGCGTTATATGCGGCGGGGGGTTAAGGGGGCCGGGAAGCCTAAAGATTATCTAACCAAAGGTTGGGTGCCAACTTTTCGTTCCCCCCTCAACCCCGTATTGAAGCTGTGGCAGTTTGCTGATGATGTAACAACGGCCTCTGATATGGCGACAAGGATTGCAGTTTATAACAGAGTGCTAAAAGAAACAGGTAACGAAGCTCAGGCATCGCTGGAAGCTCTTGAGGTCATTAACTTTTCTAGGAAGGGATCTAGCGAAGTAGTGCAATGGATTACCGCAATGGTGCCATTTTTGAATGCCAGACTTCAGGGTCTGGATGTGCTGTGGCGTGGCGCTTCTGATTTTGGTGTGACTGGTTTTGATTCTCAGCAAAGAAAGAAAAGATTTTTATTCAGGATGTTAACCCTAATTGGGCTGACCACTGCATATACATTAGCGCATAGTGATGACCCAGAAGATGATCCGCATTACGCTAATGCCACCCCTGAAAAAAGAGACATGTATTATATAATACCGCCTAATTGGCTTGGTCTTAGTAATGAGAGTATTGCTGTACCCAAGATCCCGATTGCTTTTGAGGTAGGTCTTTTAACCAAAACCATACCAGAAAGAATTGTCAATTTAATCAGGGGCCAAGACGACTTTGATGATTTAATAAAATCACTGGGTCGTTCTGTCGTTAGTACATTGAATTTCAATATAATACCACAATTCGCGAAACCCGCCATTGAAGTGGGTATGAATCGTGATTTCTTCAGAGGGAAGGATATTACGCCGTATTGGTCACAGAATGATTCCCCGGAAGTAACGGGTCCGGGGGTGGGTGAAAGCTCAAAATATCTTGCTAAGTTGTCTGGAATGGACGCAGAAAAAATAGAACACATGCTCCGGGGTTACACTGGTACGATGGGCATGTATGCGTTGCAAGCAACAGATTCGATAGCTCGCTCGTTACAGGGTTTGCCTGACGCACCCTCTATGAATATTTATCAGTATCCTTTCCTCCAAAGATTTATGCAGAGTAAGTGGGGCGGTGGTGACAAGAAGGCATTTTATGAATTAAGGACGGCACTGGATATCTTGGTCAATGATATCAACAAACTTGAGGCTGCTGGTGATTATGATGCAGCAGATGAAAAGAGAACTGAGGGAGAAAAACTCTGGTCGAACAAACATAGAATTAACTTCATCGATAAGTCATTGAAGTTGTTAAGAACTCAGGAAAAGCAAATACGACAAGATAGATTAATTAGTTCTGATAAAAAAAGGGAATTTATCAGAGAAATTAGAGAGCTTCAGTCGGAACTTTTGGTTGGTGTCAAAGAACTTTCGAGAGAGTCTATGAGGTAGCTATGCCCTATAAAAAAACCAAGCGTCCGTACAAGAAGGAATACAAAAAACAAAAGGCCCGTGGCGAGCATAAAGATCGTATGGAGCGTCAGCGTGCGCGGCGGGCGCTTGACAAAAAGGGGGTTAACCGGAAGGGGAAAGATGTCAGCCATAAGAAAATGTTGAGCAGGGGTGGCTCTAATAAGCAAGGATATAAATTAGAAAGCCCCAGCAAAAATCGCAGTCGCAACGGTAAGAAACCAGCGAAAAGACGATGAAATGAGGGAGTCGTCTAAGGAAGCATTGGCCAGTCAACTTTTAAGGCATGAGGGCCTTGAGCTTAAATTATATAAGTGTCCAGCGGGCAAGTTAACAATAGGCGTAGGTAGAAATTTAGAAGACCGGGGTATTACTGAAGACGAGGCCCTGTACCTTCTTGGTAACGATATAGAATTATCTATTGGCGAATTAACAAGTACTTTTCCGTGGTTCTCTGAGCTTGATGAGGTCAGGCAAATGGCTCTGATTGATCTTCATTTTAACTTGGGCCTTAGCACTCTGAGGTCTTTCAAGAAAACACTGAGCTTGATAGAGGGGGCAATCGGAGGTAGTGTTTTATGGTCTGAGGTTAGTTCAGAGTTACTTAATTCCAGATGGGCCGATCAGGTTGGTCTTCGGTCTCAGACAATAGCAAACATGATTCATACAGGAGAGGTTTAATGGATTGGATTCTTGATAGAGTGAAGGAACCTAGCACATGGGCAGGCGTTGCTATTGGTTGCATAATTGTTGGCATAATGACTGGAATTGTCTGGGTGACACTGGGCGGTTGCGTCGGGGTAGCCGGGGCTCTTTTTCTTAAAGAAAAGGGTGTGACATAATCTATTGGTCTTTTTACTGCCGCAGTATTTATTAATGACCCAGAAAAAGCTCGAAAGAAACAGCCGTTATCAATCTTTAGATCTTGATGGCGATGGTGTGGTATCGGATTCTGAATTAGCGGCGGTCGAGGCCCTTGAGACGGCTGAAAAGATGGATGCCCAACGTCACATGGCGTGGTGTGCTCTTGCCATCATGGCTGGGATGACCGGGCTTTTGTTTTTTGTGGTGAGTGAGAGCAGGCTAAAATCCATTAGCGACCTTTTGGGGCTGGCTTACATAGCTTTTTCTGGGGTCACCTGTGCTTATATGGGCATGAGCGCCTATATGAGCAGAAAGTAGGCTAGAATCCGATGATTATGTCGCTGTTAGGCACTGCATTAGGCTTCGGAACGTCCATAATCCCAGAGATTTTGGGTTACTTCAAGCAGGGCCAGCAAAACAAACAAGATCTGGCCATGCTTGAGGCCAAAGCTAAATATGCTAGCCAGTTATCCACGTTGAAAATTGCGGAACTGGATGCCGAAGCCGACATTGCAGAGACAAAGGGTATATATGAGCATGACAGATCTATTGACGCTGGAGGCTTTGTCAACGCTCTCCGGGGTTCTGTGCGTCCTGTCCTTACTTACGCCTTCTTTCTCCTGTTTGCTACCATCAAAGGCGTCACGGTATACACGATGGTGATGACAGATGGGATGGATTTGTCGGCAGGTTTGATTGCAATCTGGGATTCGGAAACTTCTGTGATATTTTCTTCTATCATGGCTTTTTGGTTCGGTTCTCGTAGCATGAGTAAGGCGCGGGCATGGCAAGCAGAAAAGGGAAAGCGTGTTACTCATTGAGCGTACTGTTGGTAAGTGGTTCAAGAATAGAAACACTTTAGGCGTTAAAGAATTCTATGATCCACATCTTGTCCCTATCAGCAGGGAGTTAGAAAAACTCTTTCCAGAAATAAGGCAGGAATATGACGAGATCATCAAACGCTATGATGATTTTGCGCCTTTTCAGGCAATCTCCCCCCATCAAACTTATATTTCTAATGATGATAAATGGCGGTTATTCTTTTTAAAGGGGGCAGGCATCTGGTTTAAACGTAACTGTTTATCGATGCCTATTACTCACGCAATACTAAAACGTCACCCTAATGTCGTTAGTGCCTACATCTCAGTTTTAGGGCCAAGAAAGAAACTCAACCCTCATATCGGGCCGTACTCAGGTGTGTTGAGACTGCACTTGGCATTGGATGTTCCGCATCGACAGCGCTGTTATATTAGCGTTAACGGTAAAACAGAGCATTGGAAACAAGGGACGTGCCTGTTTTTTGATGACACTTATGAGCATTTTGCTGTGAATAATACTGATAAAATCAGGGCTGTGCTATTTATGGATATTTTAAGACCATTACCAAGGTGCCTTGACTGGCTGAATAGGGGCATTATTAAGATAGCAAGAATATTTCCATATGTTTGGATACCGTGGCGTCGCCACAAGCGCTGGGAAAAAGATTTTTATGGAGAAAATTAAAATATTCGATGTTAATTTATTGCTATTTCAAAATGGAGGGGATACTCTCTGATTGTGATTGCGTTGCAACGTTCTCACTTGGTTACCTCATCATCGGGGGGAGGGTCTAGTCAGCCCTCCCCTCTTTATTTAGTAATCAGCAATCGTTGTTTCCTTCTTCTGTGATTCAAATTTATCTAAAATTCTTTCAGCAAGACGGTCACCCAAGGTCTGGCCTGAAGGGAAAACGGGTGCGCGTATTTCTTCACGGACCATCTCAGTCACTGCCCTTACTCCAGCCATGAAATCTGTGCCCTGATTTTTTTCGGGAGAGTCCTCCAGAAAACTCGCGACCGCTATTCGCACAACGTCAGATGGGGTCATGGAAAGCTCTTCTGCCCGTTCTTGAACAGCGTCTATTAATTCAATATAGAATAAAATGTTCCAACTTCGACTGGGCTTATGGAGCCTGCGTTGACGATGTTTTTTCCCCGCCATTTTCATGCTCCTCTGTTGTTTCTGGGCCGCGAAGGTTGCCCGTTTTAATTAAATCGTCAAAAATTTTTTCGCTTACAGCAGCGTATCCTGCGATATCGACATGGTTCTCGTGCGATGGCGTTTCTAGGCATCGTGCAAATTTTACCAGTCCCATCATCATGCTGGCATCGTAGGCCGTCAGTGGTCCCGGTCGGTTCATGAGCCAAGCATTCCAGAAATCGGATATTCGTATATGGCATATGGTTGCGTCACCATAATCTTTGTCGCGTGGCCCGCTTACGAGGCTAATCGCCTCTTCAAGCAATTCTCTTTTTACATCACTCAAGATCTGACTCCTCAAATATTAGACGACCAATAAATAGTTCCTTCATTCTGCCCCATTTCTGCCGTGCTTCTTCATTTGTTTTTAATTCAGACCGGCTTTCAATTTTCAACAGGTGCCTGACGGTTGTTGCTGCTGTCTCTTCTGTTAGATCGCGGATAAAACCATTGTCAAAAAGCCATCTTTGAAAATCGCTGTCGCGACACAAAGCAGCGCAGGATGTTACCGCTCGTTTTCCCTCTCGCACCGACTCTGGTTCTTCGATCTCATCCTGATCGCTTAACCTCCCCATGCCAACCATGTATCGTTGTCCGATACTATCATTAATCAAATCTCGTGGAATATCGTTAGGGTGTATTACCAGCGTGATGCTTATCCCATCTTTTGTCTGGCGAAGAGCCGTCTTTACAGCCTCAAATCCGTATGCTTTTTCTCTAATTTCTTCAGTCATTTTTGGCTATCCTTGTATTCCCCAATCTACTTTAAAAGTTTTTTTAAGATCTTGATGGTTGCCAAGTAATCCTTCATCTCTGGGCTGGGATTAATCACTGTCTGTTTCTCGCCATCACTCAACCTGTTTAGCATCGTTTGTGATAACGTTGCGGCGATGTGACAAAGGGTTTCATGCCGCAGATTAGATACGGCATGAATATCTATTGCCGGATTCATAAAGCGTGTGATGGTAGACTGGGCCAACGGTTTCCAGAGATCATTGCCAGTAGCCATCTTTCGATAACTAATACCCGTTAGTTTGTGTAACTTTTTTATAAGCCTTCTTTTTTTTGTAATGTTTTCATGTTTTTTAGAGGAAAGGTCTAAGCCGCTCCGTAAAAGATACAATGTGTATTTACTTTTAACAGCGTATTTCATTTTCTATCCTCTCGCAGAGCGTTTAGTTCCAGCGTGTTGGATATTCGCAGAGAAGCAGACAGTTCGGCTGCATCTTGATGAGCCCCTCCAAGGTCTCTACGCGCTTCTCTAAAGAGCGTCGTTCATGCGTGCTCCAAACGCTGCTAGCGCCCCCAACCACGGCAGAAGCGAAGGGAGTACATCCGCCGGTTATAAGGAGAGCCAGTACAACAAATATTTTGGTTTTATGTGCGTTCATTTTTCTGCTTCTGGATCAACTCCCTGTAATGCCCACCATTGTTTCTCATTGCCGTGAGCGTGAAGCTCCATGTGATGTTTGTGGCACAGCGGTACAGTGTATTGATCGCCAACTTTCATGCCCATTGCAGCTTCTTGTTTGTAGGTAAGGTGATGGGCTGATGACTGGGGGATGCCGCAAATCAAGCATGGCATCCCCCTAATTTTAGACAGGTGTTTCTTAGAACGGAATCTCGTCATCAAGGGAAATGTCTTCCGTTACCGGGGGCTCTTCTTTTTTTTGTGGGACATATTCATCTCGAAACCAGAAATAAAAATAACCCCCAGTTTGATTGCCGTCGCGTTGAGCATTAGTTGATGAACCAATATTTGCTCCGACATCCATTTTAACAACTTGTTGGCCTTTGGTTCGTTCTCGCGTTGAGGGCTTGGTTTCCCCAGCCTTAAATTTTTCGAGCAACATTTTGGCCATCTCCTTTGTGACCTCCATCGTGCCCGACATTTGGGGTGCTCTACTGTTGTACCCCTGCGAAGAGGTCGCCTCTGCTACATTAATGTTAACATTGGCTAGCCTCCTTTGGTTGCGGTAACAGGCCCCGCCACCATATTCCGGGGGGGTTTGATTTGCCATTTTCAGACTCCTTCCATTTTTATTTGCATCAATTTAATTTTCGGCTACTGCGGGAATGCGGGCATTTTGCCTGCGATAGCTGCCTCCTTTGCTGCCTTGAATTTTGACATGACCTGTTCATGGGCCTCTGGTTGCTCTTTGCTCATCCTTTCCAAGGTCTTTTTATTGCTTTTCCAGAAGACCTTTAATTTATTAACGCACTCATCTGAGTCGGGGTAATCCTGAATGGTGGGCATAAAGACCTCAAAGGCCTTGTTCGCAGTTTGCCAACCTTCAACAGAAGATTGATTTGCAACGACAACGCCTGCATCTGATTTGCTGACAACGTTTTCTGGGTGATCCAAGAAACTTTCACGCCATTGACTTAGAGTTTTGGGTTGGCCGTTTTTGGTTTCCGCCCGCGCCTTTGTTTCGGCCACCGCCTTTGTCTCGCCACCATCGTGCTCGATGATTGCGGCACGCTCCTCCTCGTCGTCGGTCAGAGGTTCTTCTTTATTATCTGCATAGTCAGATGGGAGATCTTCTCCCGCATAGATGTAGTGGCCAAGACCATGATAGGCGACGCACTTGGCCAGACATCGTTGCAGCGATGTGTTTATCTGAAATGAATTCGGCGTTTTAACGCTATTGTTTCGATGGTCTAGCACCGGAAATGTTTCACAAATTACGAGACCGTTAACTGTCACCGAAACCATGACGTAGGCATATCCGTTTTTGTCCATTGCATAGGGGATCTTGTAACGGGGATCACCCATTTCAAACCAGTGCTTCTCAAAGGTCGCGTCTGGATAATTTTCTTTCAAAGTGCCCCATGCCCATGCCCATGAGAGATAGCTTAGTGTTCCCTTTTTTTCGATATATTTACTCACATCGATTTTGGAAAGAGTCCCCCACACTGATGTGGTTTTTTTAGCAGTCATGTTACCTCCATTGGTCGCAGAAATCTGCGACTCTGCAATAATTGTTTTCGCAGCGCGTTAATGTTGCCGGTCGTTCAATCACGCTGCGGTCGTCGGATTGATCGGCAAATGCTTGAGCTTCCGCCTGAGTGTCAAATAATTTGAGGGCTCGTTTGTTCGTTCCTTTATGAACTGCGAAGATGGGCTTCTTTTTCCACTGTTCCTCAGGGGAACACTCTGGCAATCCAAAATCTTTTTCCAATTCTGCTACACGGTGCAGCCTGACTCGTTCTGCCACATAGGCGTCTTGTTCCTCGTCGGACCAGAGCTTGATTTTAATTTCAGTAATTGGTGCCTGAGGATAGTCGCCTCGCCTTTCGGCATCGGACTTCCGCCAGTCGCGCAGCACCGCGACGACACTGGCGCTTCTGACTTTGAGTCCCTTGGCATGGCGAATGAGATAGGCGTAGGTGTTAATTTGCTTTTCCCATTCGGGCTTGTCGCCCATCAAGACACTATAAACAGATGTGGATTTGTAGTCCTTCAGATCGATTTCGCCATCGTCCTCGAATTGATAGTCGATGGCCCCGCTGATAACGGTGCCGTTGACCTCATGCGATAGCCGCTCTTCGCTGACATAGGAGTTGGACGCGGCCTTCTCGAAGACCTCATGGATCGCGGTGCCCATGACTTTCCACACCATATCGCTGACATCCTCAGTGATGTCGGCAGCAAATTCTTTCCTTAGTTGACTGATTCTGGGAGAATCAATTAAGGTTGTGACCCTAAGACCCTCTACTTTCTCACCTTTTTCGTATGAGGTGAGAGCCCTGACGACGGGGTCAGGGAGATTATTTTTGTTGGTGAATTTCATGCCTGATTATATGGCCATTATAAAACAAATAGCAATAGAGAAATTTGCGTGGGATTATGAGGCTGTTGTCGAGGGGGAGCCAGCGTCGAAATCGAATTCCCGACAGATGGTGAAAATACGAAATCGTTTGGTGCCAATCAAATCGAAAAAGGCCCTCGCCTATAAGGATTCTTTCGAGCGGCTGGCACCAACAATTGACCCGCTAATAGAAGGTGATTTGATATTATTCTGTCATATCTACTACGCCACTCGTCGGCCTGATCTTGATGAAAGCCTGATCATGGATTGCCTTGAAGGCAAAGCCTACCGCAACGACAGGCAAGTGAAAGCAAAATTAATCCTTCACGGGGTAGATAAAGCCAATCCTAGAATTATCGTGAAGGCGACTGGAATTGCCGGGGGGTGAAAAACGATTGTGGGCGGCTGTCCTGTATCGTCAACTCAAGGATATCATGTCTACAACCCCAAGAATAAGGGACTCTGCCGTCCATTATTTGACAAATAAATCTGTTGATCTGCAAGCGGTCTGTGATCTTGCGGAACTTGATATGGGGAGGGTAATTCAAGCGGCAAAAACGTTGGAAGAACTAGACCCTGCGGAAGGAGTCGTGTACCTTGATTCCTTAATCCAAGACGCAAATGATGAGGTAGACCATGACTATGATCGATACGATTAGGCAAAGTTTTTTAACCCGCGCAAACGGCCAATACCGCGAAACTTGTCCCGCCTGTTCCCATCATAGAAAAAGAATAAATCAGTCAGAGAAAGTTTTATCTGTAGCTGTTGCATGGCCTGACGTGAAATGGATGTGTCATCATTGCGGAGAAAGCGGGGCGACCACTCTCGAAAAGCCCCGCGAAAACATTGTCAAATTTATTCCCCCTATTAAGAAAGAACTTGAATCTGTCGCGCAGGATTATCTGCTGGAGCGCGGCCTTAGTTCCGCCACATTGTCGGCGGGTGGTGTTTTGAGTGGCCATAAATTTATTCGGGATGCTGGCAAGGAGGTTTTGTGCGTCGGGTTTCCGTATGTTGAACCCGCGACCGACAAGACTTATGCGGTTAAATGGAGAAGCGTTGAAGGAAAGAGCTTCACGCAGGAATCTTCTGCGGCAACTTTTTATGGCATTGAGAAAGTAAGGATTGGTGAAACAATAGTTATTGCTGAGGGGGAGATCGATGCTCTCAGCCTTCGTGAGGCTTCTGTTAGGAACGCGGTCAGCGTGCCTAATGGAGCGCCCGTGAAGGTCAGCGATGGATTAGTTGATCCGGTTGAGGACAGAAAATTTGGTTATGTCTGGGCTGCCAATGAAATACTCAAGGCATCTGACAAGATTATTATTGCTGTTGATAAGGATGGTCCGGGGAAAGCGCTGGCAGAGGAACTCGCCAGACGAATAGGCAAGCCCAAATGCTTTAGCGTTGAGTGGCCTGATGATTGCAAAGACGCAAACGATACTCTGCTCAAATATGGTAAGGCGCGGGTAGCAAATTGCGTTGATGAAGCAAAGCCGTGGCCAATCGCTGGATTGTATGACGCGGATCATTATGCAGATCAGGTCAAAACTCTGTACAAAAATGGTGCAGGGAAGGGCCTGTCAACCGGATACGCCGATATCGATACCCTTTTTACAATCAAAACAGGGATGGTGCATGTCGTTACAGGCGTGCCAAGCATGGGCAAATCAGAATTTGTCGATCAACTGTTATTCAATTTGAGCCAACGCTACGACTGGCGACATGCAATTTGCTCTTTTGAAAACCCTCCGTACATGCATATCGGGAAATTGCTTGAAAAGACTTTGGGCAAACCCTTCCACGATGGCCCGACTCCACGCATGAGCGAGGAGGAAATGGAAAGGGGGCTGGAATGGCTGAACGATCATTTCATTTTTATGGAACAGAGCGACGGCACAAGCGCCAGCATCGATGATATTCTGGAAAGGGGAAGTGCGGCAGTCAGCCGTATGGGCGTGAGGAGCCTCGTCATTGATCCGTACAACTATTTAGATATGAACATTGGGTCAAAATCTGAGACCAATCTGATATCTGAAATGCTGTCGAAGGTACGGAACTGGGCTGCTGCACATGACGCCGCCGTATTTTTTGTTGCCCACCCTGCAAAATTGTATCGGCAAGTCGATGGGAATTATCCCGTCCCGAAAGGCTACGATATCAGTAGCAGCGCGGCGTGGTTTTCCAAGTGTGATATTGGGATTACAGTTCATCGTAATTTTGAAACTGATCTCGTTGAGGTACATTGCTGGAAGGTGAGATTCAAGCACCTTGGCAAACAAGGCGTGGCCGAATTGCGATATGACGTTAGGACAGGCCAATATGAAGAAACGCAAGACAACTGGGCAGCCACGGCAAGCCTCTGATTTTGGCACGCCTGAGATCGGGCAACAGCATACGATCAAAATCGAGTCAGTTGATAATCGACTGGGCCGCGTCAGAGCGCGGGTGGTCGATGGAAACGTGCTCGACAGATTGTATTTAGCTAACAAAATAAACATTGACCAGCACAACGCTGGCATAAAAATGGAGGGGGATTTTGCTAAAGCGGGTACGCAGGGGGGGTTGTTGTCTGCCATGATGGGGCCAACCTCAGGTGGTGGCATGGCAGGGG
>VTLG01016232.1_pt1 | contig 48542 bp, 63 predicted proteins | sample 4694571 | NCBI WGS metagenome assembly VTLG01 (sample SAMN12604809, study PRJNA352737) | marine metagenome | biome: ENVO:00000447; feature: ENVO:00000209|ENVO:00000569|ENVO:01000036; material: ENVO:00002151; isolation source: viral sequences binned using virsorter ... | reverse complement strand
GTTAAATTGAGTGGGTAGTGTAGCATGGATCATATTACATGTCAACACCTTTCTTTGATGTTTCACGTGGAACATTGCATGACCAGGACAGATCAGGTATTCTTTCTTTGTCAAGCACCTCACTCTTGACTTTGGCCCGGCCCACCTCCAGCAGACTCAGGCCGGGCCTTTTTTCCCCGACCCCGAACCCCGACCCGAAGTCCCGAACCCGAACCCGAACTCGGGGCCGAAGCCCCGAGTCATGAGATAAGGTCTAGCTGGCTGGGCAGTCGCTGACCTTCTCCATAAACTGATCAAAAGTGCGCGGTGTAAGACCCTTGCGCTTGATATATTCCCCGGCGTCCGGGTCAATGACAAACCATTGCTGCAAGATCTCATGGACCATTTGAAGCTCTGTCTCAGTTAATTCTAATGCATATTTCATTTCATAATCTCCAAGTTAATTAAGTGTAGATGTATTATAGTATCATACATATTATAATGTCAACACTTTTCTACATTATTTTTATTTGTTTTTGGGCTGATGCCTGGTCGATGCCCCTAGCCTACCTCTACGCTAAATACTGCATTAGCTGCTCGTAATCGTCCCCGAACCACGCACATGGGACCACTAAACCCGAATCCCGACCCCCGAACCCCGGTCCCGAACCCGAACCCGGTTCCTCGGTTCCCGAACCCCGAACCCCGACTCGAAGTCCCTGGTCCAAAAGCTCCCGACCATGGGCCCCTTCAAACAAATATAGGGTGGGGGATGAGAGGGGGCTAACTAAGAAGAAAGACACGCCGTTTGCGCGGGAATGCGCGAAATGCCACGCTACCTGGTGAGCAGATATGTCAACTCGGTGATTTTTTGTAACTTTTAGTTCTAACCAGAAGGGTTTTCCTTCCGCACAGATATATACGTCCGGTACGCCGCCCCCATAGCGGTTCTCAATCCTCGTTATGTGCCAGGTCTTCGGGATGTGTTTCTTCAAGTTGTTCCAAAACAACGTCTCCGGTTTCTGCGCCATCTTCCACCTCGTAGTCGCCTTCTATAAATGCGTTTGGATGATCCTTACGAATCTCTGACAGCCTCTTCTCTATCTCATCTCGAGACATGTTCTCTATCGCGTGGTAATGATTTGTCTCCCTACGGTCTATTGTCAGTCCGCCCAGGGATGACCTAATCTTTTCTGCATTGACCGCTGCGGAGAATTGTTTTTCCTCTTCAGCGTTAAGTGACAGTTCCCTAAATCTCTTTAGCTGGCCCAGTAAGGTCACGCCGTACTTCTTTTCGCGCTCTTCTCTTAACTCGACGATGTACTCAGCCAGGTGTGGAAACTCTTTTTCGTTCAGTAGCGCATACGCTCGGTTCCTAGCCTTACCATCTTTATCAGTGTATCCAGCCAGCCTGGCACATTCAGCATTAGAGTGAGTACCATCTACATAATGCTTTGCAAACTCCTTCTGGCGGTTGGTCAACCTACGACCATGGGTCTCTTCAATCTCTTGCGAAATCCTATCAAGTTTTGTTTTCAAAGTTGTTTTCCTTATATAGGGGGCAATATGAAAAATGCTTTTTATTTTTAGGGACTCCCGCACACGGCGACTGAAGTCCTGGAATTAGTGGGACGGTATGGGACATTATGGGACGACCTGGGACGAGCAATGGGACGGGGGTCCGTGGTATTTTATCCATGATTTCATACACTTACACATTATTTTTTCTTTTCGTCCCGTTTTTCCACTTTTTCGCGTCTATTTTTTGTTTTTACAACCTGTTTTTGATCTGAGGCCCTATATAAGGGAAATAAGAAAAAACAGATTAATCACATCTTTCATACTACACGCTTGCATTTCCAAATTGGCTGGTATACTATGGCTCATGAATCATGTTACAACAACCTTTATGGAGATATCAATAAATGAGCAAGCAACTAACCATTAACGCCGTCAACCACGGCACGAGGGTTGCAGACAAGAACCGTTACTGTGGCCCGTCGGTCATTAGTGCAGTCACAGGCATGACAACTGCCGAAGCTGCGAAACTATTAAGAGTGGTATCGGGGGCGCGGTCAATTAAAGGCACCGACAGCGCCTTGATGAGGGATGCTCTCCGCGAATGTGGAATTAAGATGGGCGAAGACATCAGGGCAGCCCGTCCTGGGGATTCCTTAAGAGTGCCCGCGCAGGTGTATCCTAGTATAGAAGGCGACTACACCTTTTCCGCCTACTGCTTTGAGACACTAGCGCGATGGCTCTCCACTACCAGATTAATACTGGAGGCGAATCGCTGGCCTTGGCAGGAGTTCGCGCAGCGGGTATTCCTGGTAGTAGCCGGGAACCACTGGCAGTTAATCCAGGGCGATAAATATGTATGCGGGCTGACGGGTGAAGTGGTATCGGTGACTGACAAACGGGTCAAGCGCCGCGCCAGGGTAACGGAGGTATACGAACTCACCCTGGAGTCGGAGTTGACGATTCCTGATTGTGCGAGGAAGCCTAAGTCTAATTACTCCTACCTCATTAAGAAGTTGCAGAAGCAGCATCCGGAGTTGGGGTTGGAATATAAGTTGGGGCACCGCAATTCCGATGGTAGCCGCGAGTACTATGTCAACGTGGCCGAACAGTTACAGCAATGGGCATGGGACTGTGCGGGTATCCATAACGGCATGTGCTATGGGTTGCAGGGGGTGTATTCGGAAATGCTAGACATCATAAAGTATAGGGAGTGTGCATAATGGGAGCAATTTACGACGATAGCGAGGAGCCGACAGATGATCGGAGCCTTGAGACAATTCTCGAGTTCGAGGCGCAGAATAAACTGATGCGGACGATAGCGAAAGGTTATTCAGCGGAACCTATTGAGCTAGACACTGAGGGCACTTCCCTCCAGGGCACCCTGGAAGGGGTGTGGTACAACACGGTACGGGCGAACTTCGGCTCACCCATGGTAGTGGATGGTGGCATCCAGTGGGTAATTGCTTTTGACCATCCGGACCATGAGCGTGTGGTGGCTACCATTTACCATGAAAACGAGCCCAGCAGCCTTGCCTCTGCCCTTGGCAGCTACAGTCGCATCAATGAGTGGAAGATAGGCGGGTTCAACAGCCGTGCTGCGCTTTTAGTCCAGCACTGGTTCAGTAATGAGGGGATAGGTATATGAAAATTTATAGAGCAAACCATGATTGTCCAGACTTCGTTCATGTGGTCAGTTGGCACACCAGCAAAAGCGAAGCGTGGAAAGCCACTAAAGAGACTCGCGCTGCAGCTAGGCGTGCGGGCCATTTATATGGGCCTGAATCTTATGTAGTGTGCTATGACTTCCCCACGACAAAAAAAGAGCTTGTCGAGTTTCTCAATAGTAGAGATATTTTTAAAACGGACAACGGCTGAATGATCAAGGGTTCACGGTTCAAGATGAAGTACCCCGGAGCTTCGGCTCTGGGGCACAAGGACATCGAGTTATTGGAGCGGCGCCTTTGTTGCATCCGGGCGGACGAGGAGGAAGAAGCCATTTGGATTGACTACGAGTGGGTAATTCTGGTCAATCGAAAGAGCTTTGACTTAGTCGAAGAGCGATTTTTATGTGAGGAGCTTAAACACTACAACCTGGTCAGCATGCCGTAGGCATAAAGGCCGGAAGAAAGGAGAAAGGAACAATGGTTAAAGGAGCGGTCTACAGTCTCACTGACAAGGGCACAAAGGACTCTCAGCTAGGCTGGGATGACATTAGGCTAACGGAACGGCGTATCAGCCGCTACGAGGGGGTGTGCAAGGAAGGGGATGTAGCCATCTGGCAGTTCTCGGCTACTCCGGTCTATGAGTGGGTGTGCTGGACAGGTCTGGATCAAGACGGCTATGTCCGCATTGATGAGTCGGCGCTGGAGGATGAGATTACCGTGGGGTGGTATCGGTGCATAACACCATATGAAGAAATAGATAACACCATATGAAGAAATAGGGGAGGAGGGATGATAAACATATATTTATCGGAGAAGAGGCTGGAGAGAGTGGTCAGGTCCATGGAGGACACTATGCTATTCATGGAGGGGTTGCCACCTTATTTCCAGGAAAAGGGCTCGGACGTTTCTAAAAGACTTCGGGCGAGCTATATCTTGTTAGACGACATGTTAGATGACAACACAATCACTAACATCAAAGTAGGAGGAACAGATTGATGCAGGAAAGACATGCCATCGCGTTGATGGACCCATCGAAACAGGGACTGTCATTGCTGCCATGGGCGGCGTCGGGACATACCTGCTGGTCCTATCACAGTGACCACAAGGAATCGCAGGAAGGTGCGACTAAGTGCGGTATCCAACTGCACAAGTATGCAGACGACAACAGGAGTGCCATCCTGGAGCGCCATGAAGGGCATGACATTGCTTTTGTGGCGGTGTTTCCACCGCATGCGGACATTAGTCTGCTGGGCTCACAATGGTGGGGACCAAAATCCAAGAAGGATCCAAAATTCCAGGAAAGGGCCATGGACCTGGCACGGCGGTTACACAAGCTGGCGATTGCACTGGGGGCTCCGTACTATGTAGAGAATCCGCAGGGGCTGCTATCCAACTACATGGGCGAGGCTACGGCCATCGTAGAGCCCTATCAGTTTGGTGGCTACATTGCCCCGGACGATTACGAGTATGAGAAACTGGATTTGCTGGTTCCGGAGGGGGACTGGTACAGGCGCCGGAGGCTAATCTGGACGGGCAATGGCCTGAAGCTGCCGGGGGAGAAACGGGCGCCAGGGGAGGTGGAGCGTATTAGTGCAATGCCGCGTGGACAGAAGAGGGTCTTGCAGGAGTATCCACCCAGGGGTTTTAACAAAGGGGTATACGAGGTGAATCAATAATGGGAAAAGTAATACAGTTTAAGGGAAAGGATAAGAAAGGATTTAACGAAGAGTTCTGGGAAGAGGCACAGGAGGGGGCATCCAATGTAAAGGTGTTCCTGGACATGTCGGAAGAAGTCCACGGACTACTGGATGCGGCGCTCATCGAGCATACGATGGACCTGAAACTTGATTCGGTGGAGATGTACGGCACCCAGGGGGCCATCATCATGGGGACACTTATTCCCGTCATGATCCGGTCGATGACGATGTTTGACGAGAAGCATACTTCAGAGATGGTCTACCGGGCGCTGGCCAGTGCCAGGAAAGCCTCCAAAGAAGGCTGTGAAGAGTAGGGTCCAGGGCGCCATCCTCCGGCAAAGGGAGGAGGTGCTGCGGACGGAGTATCGGCAATACACTCAGCTAAGGAAGAAGTATAAGGGAGTAGACACGCCCAGGCAGTTTGAGAAATGGCTGGCCGAGGAATTGAGTGAGGAAGAGGAGCCCAAAGATATAAAGCAATGGGTAAAGAACCACATTTCCTGAAAGCAACCCTTTAGGGAAAATGTATCCAAGAAAGGAGAAAGAGATGTTTGAAGAGACAACAGTAGAAGAAATCAGGTCATCGGTAGAGACTCTGGATAAGGACTTGCGGAATGCCGCGAGTACGATGACGGCGGACGAGGCCAGGTTTCTGGTGGATGCGTACTACCAGATGCAGGGCAACAGGATTCGGTCCAATAACCAGATCCGGCAGATGAAGGACGAGCCACATGACATTTTGTTCTGGCTATCCACCCAGTCCACGGTCCTGGAGAAAAACGTACAGTTGGCACTGGATGTGTATTCTCAGTCGCACCCCATTGGAGAAAGAATGCGGACGGTGGTCGGAGTGGGTCCGGTTATTGCAGCCGGGATGTTAGCGCATATCGACATCACCAGGGCGCCCACGGCAGGAGCCATCTGGCGGTTTGCGGGGCTTGACCCTACCGCCGAATGGAAAAAAAGCAGCAAGCGGCCATTCAATGCAGCACTCAAAGTGCTGTGCTGGAAGCTGGGCGAGAGCTTTGTCAAGGTGTCGGGTAACGAGAAGGCTTTTTATGGTAAGATATACAAGGAGCGTAAGGAGTTGGAGGTTAAGCGCAATGAGGCCGGGGAGTTTGCAGATCAGGCCGCTGCCACCCTGGAGAAGAAGAACTTCAAGAAAACCACGGATGCGTATAAGGCGTATATCAAAGGGAAGTTGCCGCCAGCCCATGTGCAAGCGAGATCTAAACGCTATGCTGTGAAATTGTTTCTCTCACATCTACATGAGGTGTGGTACAAGCATGAGTTTGGAAAGAATCCACCAAACCCCTTTGTACTGGAGCATGGAGGTCATGCCCATAAAATTGAACCGCCTTTTTAAGCCAACGCGAAAGATAGAAACATTTCTGAAGAGCGAGCCAAATAAAGGGATAGAAACATTCGTTAAGAGCGAGCCACGACAACAGATAGAAACATTTGTCGAGAGCGAGCCATCATATAGGAATGAAACATAATTAGAGAGCGAGCCAGGACAACAGATAGAAACACTCGTCGAGAGCGAGCCACGCCAGGCGATAGAAACAGGACTCGAGAGCGAGCCATAAATTGAGATAGAAACAATTGTTATGAGCGAGCCATCTATAATGATAGAAACAAACGAAGCGAGCGAGCCAGTGAACGCGATAGAAACAAGCACCGGGAGCGAGCCAAAAATCGAGATAGAAACAGTAAACCGGAGCGAGCCAAGCAGAGCGATAGAAACAATGTTTCAGAGCGAGCCAACGGAAATGATAGAAACACTGGAAACGAGCGAGTCATATAGAGAGATAGAAACAGTACTCGAGAGCGAGCCATAGGTAAAGACAGAAACATTAACTATGAGCGAGCCAAGTGTAGCGATAGAAACATCATCCGAGAGCGAGCCAGTAGCCTGGACAGAAACAACTGGCATGAGCGGGTGCCTCTGGAAACAGAGGCACTTATTTAGTCTTCTTCTAGGAGACTCGTTACCTGTTCAGGACTGTAAGGGACTAGCCACGCAGGGGTATCCTCACCAACATAGGCTCCAATGGTATTAAACTCGAGATACTCAAGCGCCTCCTCATCTGTCATGCCATCCCGTTCAATAAGGACATCAATACATTTTACAATGTCGTAGGCGACTTTATCGGGCAGCCCGGCCTGGCGAATGACTCCTATGATGGCAGAATCAAAGCCATCTGCTATTTTCAATCAGCCATCCTTTCATACATCCGAATCATGTCGGCATCTGATGGAGCCTTGGACGCTAAATCCACCAAAAAGGCTACCTGTTGCGAAGGGGAGCGATGGTTTGTCATTGCAATCGTCCATAATTTTTCTAGAGTCTCTTCCGGTACGGCGAGAGACTTAAACTTCTTTCTCATCTTATTCTCCTATGTTAACCAATTTTTTAATTCTTCACCCATCACCACGCTGGCGATGTCCATTTTGCTACGCAAGGCTTTGACAATGCGTTCGTCAATCGTGCCCTCACAAATGAGGTCAATGTATGTCACAGAATTCTTCTGCCCAATCCTATGGGCACGGTCCTCGCTCTGAGTACGAATGGCAAGATCAAATGAGTTCGCAAAATAAATTACATTCTGGGCTGCCGTTAGCGTGATACCCATGCCTCCCGTTTGCGGGTTGCCTACGAAAAACTGTGCGTCACCTTCCTGGAACTTCTCAATGGCCAGGGTCCGGTCTTCGTCGGAGGTGTCCCCAAAGTAACTGACTACGGAGGTTTCGCCATACTCTTTCTCCAGGGTCTGTTTAATCCGCAGTACATCGAAGCGAAAGCGCGACCAGATAATTGTCTTACCCTCCACCTCCTCCAGGCAGTTCAATAACTCATTGATTCTATTGTCTTTTACAGGAATGATATTGCCGTCATCAGACTTTGTATGCCCGGACAACACTTGCTGCATTCGCAACAACTGCGTCATGACATTATTGGTAGTCATGAATTCATGGTCTTCGAGATGAGCTACCGCATATTCTTTTAGGTCGTTGTAAATTCTTTTCTGCTCATCACTTTGTATGCCCGGACAACACTTGCTGCATCCGCAACAACTGAGTCATGACATTATTGGTAGTCATGAATTCATGGTCTTCGAGATGAGCTACCGCATATTCTTTTAGGTCGTTGTAAATTCTTTTCTGCTCATCGGACATCGTGACGTTACGCTGCACGTATATTTTATCGGGCAGGTCCAGGCACTCACTTTTCAGGATGCGCGAGGAGAACCCGGACAGAATCTGCGTCAGGTCGCCCAGGTTACGGTAGCCAACAACCATGTTAAAACTATGCGCCCCAACACTTCTGCGTTTCATGATGGCGTAGCGATGCTGGAACTGGTGGAAACTTTTCCCGCAGTCTCCCAGAAGGCGTTCATCCAGGAAGCGACATTGCGCCCAGAGATCCATAGGCGACTGTGTCACAGGGAACCCGGTCAGGATTCTCCGGTATGTTGCCATTTCACCCAGTTTGATAAGGGCCTTGGTGCGCCGTGCTTTCGGACTCTTAATCGTAGTGGACTCATCCACCGCGAGCATGGCCTTGGAGTTCTTTAACATCCGGGCCAGGAACCCTGAGCCTTTCGAGGTACTCAGGGCTTCAACATTCATTATAAAGATCCTGAATTCCTCACAGGGGAGCAGGATATCATCCAGAGCTTTCTTCTCCTTCTTACTGGGGCTCGGCTTCCAGGTCACCATCTTGGTCTCTATTCTGTCGGGCAGATGTGCGGGTATCTCGAGGCGGGCCCAGTTCCTGAACACACCTTTTGGCGCTACGATAACCAGGCTGTCAATCATCCTCCGCTCAAACAAGATGGCGGCGTTATCAATAGCTACCTTACTCTTGCCTGTGCCCATCTCCATAAAGAAGGCATAGTTAACCGAGTTCCAGGACTTCTTCAAGACTGTTGCCTGGTGCTCAAACGGTTCTGTTTTAAATTCGTATTTCTTCGACATGCATGCGATAATACCCTAGATGCATATTTTTTTCAATATGTATGTTGACACCTCATATCCATCTGATATGATACGTCACTAGAAAGGAGAAAGAGAACTGATGACAGTTTACGTCACACAAGAGAATCCGCGCCTTGACATGGTCTCCGCGACCAAGTGGGGCGAATTGATTCCTCTCTCTTCCTCCTATGATCAGATTCACCTTGATCCCCAACGGATGGTTGTCCAAATTAGAAACCGCCTCCGGGATTTCAGTGATGACGATTTTTTATTGGCACTAGGTGATCCTGCCATTATAGGAATAGCCTTCGCGGTTGCAAGCGACCAGAACCGTGGTCGCATTAACCTACTGAAGTGGGACAGGCGTGAGTCTATGTACTATCAGGTTGAAATCCGCTTACGCGGAGGGATTGCCGACTTAAATCCTGACGAGGAGAAACGATGAGCGAAGAAAAAGACCAGTGGTGGCAGGAAAAAGACCTGTTTGAAGCCATTGAAGCAGAAAGTGACAAGTTTGCGGACTTGTCTACAGAAGGAGGTGCCCAGCTTAGTCACCTTATAGAGGTGGCTGGGATGGAACGCGAGAACATTGCGGATCTTGAGGATAGACTCAAGAAGGCAAAGGCGCGGCACCAGAAGTATGTCTTTGAGCATATCCCGGCAAAGATGCAGGAAATGGGACTGGACAAGGTGGAAGCTGACGGCAACGTCGTCAAGCTGAAGCAGTTTGTCTCGGCCTCGATGCCTAAAGACCCTCTTCAAAAGACTCAAGCTCTTGAGCATTTACGTTCTATCGGCAAAGCCGACTTCATTAAGAATGAGGTCAACGTGCGTTTTGGTGTAAGCCAGGACGACCAGGCCGTAGCCCTTCAGAACAAGTTAGATGACCAGGGACATGATGTCACTTCAAAGGTATGGATTGAACCACAGACATTGAAAAAGATGATCAGAGAAGCGGTCGAGAACGGTGAACCAATCGAGTTAGAACGATTCAACGCATTTATAGGAACAGTTGCAGAAATCAAAGGAGAGAAGTAATGGCAACAGCAGCAGATAAGGCGCTTGACCAAGCGATTCTTGAAACCAGTGGACAAGGGCTTGAGGAGGTTACGGCAGATGATTTGCAAATGCCTTTCATCCGTCCCCTTCAGGCATTGTCCCCCCAGATTAAAAAATCTGATGCCGAGTTCATTGAGGGCGCGGCACAAGGTGACATATTCAATACTGTCACCAAGCAGGTTTGGAAAGGGGAAGAGGGGGTTCTGGTAATCCCTGTGTACTACCAGATGAAATATCTGGAGTTTGTACCCAGGTCCGCTGGCGGCGGTTTCGTAGGGGAGTTAAACCCTACAGACTCGCAGATTGCGGAAGCAGTCCGTGACGAGAACAACATTGAGATGTTGAAGTCCGGGAATGAGTTGGTAAGAACGGCCCAGCACTATGTGAAAATTGTGCATGAGGACGGTCTTTTGGAATCTGCCATCGTGGATATGAAGAAGACGGGACTGAAACGGTCCAGGGTCTGGAATTCGTTGATGACGATGCAGAAGCATAAAGGCAAGACCATGCCGTCTTTTGCTAACACTTACAGGCTTTGCACTGTCGAAGAGGGGAACGACAAGGGAAGCTGGTTTACTCTTTCAATCTCGCAGGAGGGCAGAGTACCTTCTTTGGACGCATTCAATGAGTCCAAGGAATTTCATGGTGCCATATCCTCTGGTGCTATCAAGTTAGCTGCACCCAGCCAGGAGGCGCTTGAGCAATCCACTGAGGACATCCCCTTCTAGAAAGCGAGAGGTATGCCCCCCACACGGGGGGCATTTTTAAAGCATGAGTTTAGCACAGAAGTTTTTCGAGTATTTCTCAGGTAGTACCCTGGCCCATGGGCGGACGGTACTGCCCGGTAATGTGCAAGCCAATGGCAAGCAAGCTGCTAACAGCAAAATTATCAGGGAACCACTGACCCTGGAGATTGTCGAAAAACACCTGGCCGGAGAGTTGGGGGTAGGCAGTATCCCCATTGACGAGACAAACCAATGCGTATTTGGTGCATTGGATATTGACGATTACAACCTGGACCTTGTTCAGCTAAAGAAGAAGATTACGCGACTAGACCTGCCCTTGGTTACCTGCCGCTCCAAAAGCGGGGGCGCCCATTGCTACTTATTTATGAAAGAGAAGATTAGTGCTGCCGAGATGCGGGACCGCCTGGCAGAATTCTCATCGACTCTGGGCTTTGGTAATTGTGAGATTTTCCCCAAGCAAGTGGAGGTCAAGACAGAGCGCGGCGATGTAGGCAATTTTATTAACCTACCGTACTTTAATGCGGAATATCCCACACGGTATTGCCTTAAAGAAGAAGGGGATGCCTACACCTTTGAAGAGTTTATTGAACTGGTAGAGAAGTCCAGGCTTAGTGCGAAGGATCTAAAGAACCTTAAAATAAATGAGGAAGTGGACGTACTGCCGGGAGGACCGCCATGTCTTCAGAAGCTGACCGAGTTTGGGATACCGGAGGGCGGACGCAATACAACCCTCTTAAACGTAGGGCTCTATTTTAAACTAGCCAACCCAAGCGAGTGGCGCGAGAAGCTGGAGGCACACAACCAGCAGCACTGCACCCCGGCACTTCCAGCCGTAGAGATTGTCACCATCCAGGGGCAGTTGGACAAGAAGGAGTATACATACACTTGCAAACAGGAGCCTTTATCCAGCCACTGCAACCGTGGGCTTTGCCGTGGGCGTAAGTTTGGAATCCGCAGCCACCAGGCATTCCCTATTCTGGGTGGCCTGACCGTTGTGGAGAGTGAGCCGCCTGTATGGTTTGTGGATGTAGACGGTGCAAGGCTTGAGCTTTCGACTCGGCAACTACAGATGCAGGTAGAGTTCCAGAGAGCCGCCATGGAGCAGATGTATAAAATGCCGCCAAAGGTAAAGGACGGTGAGTGGCGCGACCTGGTAGACAATCTTCTGGAAGGTGCGACCAGGATATCCGTGCCGGAGGAGCTAACCCAAAAGGGTCAGTTCCAGGAACTGCTGGAGATGTTTTGTACCAGCCGGATTCGGGGCCAGAGCCCGGAAGAACTAATGACAGGGAAGCCCTGGACGGATGAGGGAATAACCTACTTCAAGCTCACGGCATTGCAGGAGTTCCTCAAGCGCCATGGGTTTACGCAGTATACGAGGGGCCAGATTACTGAGCGCCTGAAAGAGATTAACGGAAATGATGTGGCGGATAAGGAATATCGGTTCAAGGATTCACGCGACAAATGGCGCAAGGTCCGTGTCTGGTTTATCCCTGAGCCCCAGCGCGGAGAAGTAGAGCTTCCTGAAGTAACCTTTACATCAGAGGAGCCCTTCTAGTGGAGCATATGCAGAAGACCATTCTTGGCCCTCCTGGTTGTGGTAAGACACAGACTAACATCCGCATGGTCCAGGGGTTTATAGCCTCTGGTATTCCGCCGGAGAAAATTGCCTGTGTGTCCTTTACCCGTAAGGCAGCCGAGGAAGCCAAGTCCAGAATCTGTGAGGAGATGGGCCTGGAGCGCGATATCTTTCCCTTTTTCCAGACGCTACACTCCATGGCATTCCGGTCAGGAATGCACAAAGGCGATGAGGTAATGGCTCGCAAGGATATGAAGGCGGTGTGTGATGCGGCAGGGATCCAGTATTCAGGGAGAAACCGACATGGTGAATCGGAATCGGACCTGGACTTACTGGGCAACTCAACGGGTGACCACTACCTACGCATTTACCACCTGTCACGCAACCAGATGGTTGACCTGGAGCAGACCTATCGGCAGGAATCTGACTACCGTATTCGCTGGGAAGAACTAACCAGGCTGGTAGCTGCCTACGAGAACTACAAACATACCTACGGAAAAATCGACTTTACGGACATGATTGAAGGCTTTATTGCCCGCAATGTACCGTTACCGATTGACGCACTATTTGTGGATGAGGCTCAGGACTTGTCTACCCTACAGTGGGAAATGATTGATGTGCTGAGGAGAACTCCCAGGATTCAGGTTTTTACCGGGGACGATGACCAGGCCATCATGGGCTTTCAAGGTGCTGATGTAGGCAGGTTCCTGGCAGCGACAGAAACTAAGGAGGTTCTAAGTACCTCGTACCGCTTGCCCCGTGAACCATGGATAGAGGCACAACGCATAGTCAGCAGGATTGAGGGACGGGCACCCAAGGAGTGGTTCCCTACAGATGAGACAGGCAAAGTACGCTTTCACCAGGACTTTGAGCATCTTCCACTAGAGGAGGGTGAGTGGTGTGTCATGGCACGAACCAACCAGCTTTTGAAGAAGTATGCAGGGTTGTTGGAGGAGGAAGGCTGGATTTACAGTATGAACGGTGTACCCAGTATCGCGCCTAATAAATTTCAGGCAATCCTGGACTGGGAGGAGTTATGCAAGGGCCGTAAGATTCCTCTCTCTGCGCTGCGTAACGTGTACTCTTTTATGAAGGTAGGCCAGGGGTTTAGTAGAGGGTATGCGGCAGGGTCGGAGAAGATGGCGGCGGCAGATCAGGAGGCGTTAGTAACCTACCAGGAGGCAACAGATAACTTCGGCCTATTGGCAAAAGGGGACATCCGATGGTATAAGGCTCTTGAGAAACTTGATCTGGATACTCAGAATTACATCCTAAACGCCTTAAAACGTGGGGATAATGTCAAGAACCCAAGGATCAAACTCAGTACTATTCACAAAATGAAAGGAGGAGAGTGCGACAAGATTGCAGTGATTCCGGATATTTCGCCAGCGGCCTATCACCAGTACCGGATAGATCCTAATACAGAGCATCGCGTCTTTTACGTGGCGGTCACCAGGGCAAAACAAGAGCTTCACATTCTCGAACCGGAGACAAAGCAATTCTACGCCCTCTAGCCATGCAAGAAGAACTTGTGTTTGACGAGAAAGTCTGGACGCCGCCAGAGGCGTTCCCAAACCTGTCTGGTGAGAAATTAATCGCCGTTGACGTAGAGACAAAAGATCCAAACCTGATTAGTAAGGGCCCCGGATGGGTCAGGGACGATGGTTACCTGATAGGGATTGCCGTAGCAACAGCCCAGTCGCAGTGGTATTTCCCCATAGCCCATGAGGGTGGCGGCAACCTGAGCAAAAGCATAGTAGTGAAATGGCTGAAGGACCAACTGGGGCATGGCATGGATGTGGTGTTTCACAATGCCCAGTATGACCTGGGCTGGTTACTGACAGAGGGTATCGAGGTAAAGGGAACTATCCTGGACACCATGATTGCATGCGCCATCCTGGACGAGAACCGTTTTAGCTATTCGCTGGACTCTGTCGGCAGCACCTACCTGGGTCAGAGGAAGGCTGATGACGAACTACGGACCACGGCAGGGCAACACGGCGTCGATGCAAAGAAAGACATGTGGAGGCTCCCTGCGGCCCGTGTAGCCAATTATGCGGAGACTGACGCACGATTAACGTATGATCTATGGTCCGTGCTTCAGCGCAAGCTGGTAGGGGACAACTGTGCTGATATCCTGAGCCTTGAACAACGGCTCATTCCTATCGTGTTTGAGATGCGTAGGAAAGGTATCCGCATCGACCTGGAGGCGGCAGAGAAAACCAGAAGGCTGCTGGAGAGCAAAGAGCGCAAGCTACTGGCCGAGGTAAAGCAGGAAGTAGGCTTTTTTATTGAGCCATGGAACGCGACTAGCCTGGCAAATGCATTCGATGCACTGAGCCTGACCTATGAGCGCACTAAAAAATCTGGCGCCCCCAGCTTCACCAAGCATTTCCTGAGCCATCACTCACACCCCATCGCCAATAAGATTCTGGAGATTAGGGAATACAACAAGGCTAACACCACATTTGTAGAGACCATCCTGTCACACCAGCATCAAGGGCGTATTCACTGCGAATTCAACCAGTTACGCTCAGAGCTTGGCGGTACTGTAACCGGACGTTTTTCTTCCAGCCATCCTAATCTGCAACAGGTTCCGTCCAGGCACCCTGAGATTAAGGAGATGATTAGAGGATTGTTCCTGCCGGAAGAGGGCTGCCAGTGGGGCAGCTTTGATTATTCTGCCCAGGAACCACGGTGGCTGATGCATTACGCCTCGCTTACAGGCGCCACAAAGGAAGACTTCAGGGTGCAGGAGATAGTAAAGCAGTACCAGACGGATGATCTGGACTTTCACCAGATGGTAGCGGACATTGCAGATGTAGAACGCTCTGTCGCCAAGACAATCAACCTGGGAATTATGTACGGCATGGGTCTTGGTAAGTTGTCCTCGGTTCTCGGTAACCTGTCCATGGACCAGACCAAGGAGATACGCAACGAATACGACGACAAGGTGCCGTTTATCCGGCAGATTGCAAGTGCGGTATCGAGAGCAGCGGAAAACCGTAAAGAAATCAGGACATTACTGGGACGAAAATGTCGGTTCCCTATGCGTGAGAAAGGTAAGTATGGCAGCAAAACCTCAGAATTTCTCCATGTGGACAAGCTGGAACGAGAGTGGAGTGCCATCCTGGAGCAACCGGAAGAGGAGCGTGATAAGGACTGGGAGTATCGCAACCCCAGGTTTTACCGGGTCGCCAATACCTACAAGGCACTCAACCGTTTAATCCAGGCTTCCAGTGCAGATCAGACCAAGAAGGCTATGCTGGACTGTGCCAGTTCCGGATATATACCTATGCTTACCGTGCATGATGAGCTATGCTTTTCGATTAAAGGCGAGGAGGATTCGGCCAACATCAAGCAGATTATGGAAAATTGTGTCCCAGATATGAAGATACCTTCCGTAATCGACATTGGAGTAGGAGTAAACTGGGGGGCGGCTAAATAGAATTTGCAGGGGCGGCGCGGATCTCCAGTAATACCGTATCCGGGCTATGCGGTAAACACTGTCCTCATTCTCCGTAGGGGGAGGCCCCTTAATATCATTACCCCTTGGAGACTGTATAAAGAGTACCGTGCCAGTAATCAGATGACTCTAAAGGACAGGAAGCCCACTTCTTAAAAGGTGCGGACATTTTTTCGAACCCATCTCGGCTCGCACCAGGCTTTTACTGGTCGGGTCCGGTGCGAGTAGTATTTCCTGCCCTGGTAGTTCAGTTTCCTGGCGGTTGCCGTACAGGTATTCAGGGCTGCAAAGTAGATGGGCTGCCCGCGTAAAGGCTCATTGTTTGACAGGACCATTAGCAGATATACAAGTTTCATAACACCACACTTACTATAGCTGAGATGATAATAATACCGATTCCAAGCACTGCGCCTCCTATGAGGCAGGATAGAAAAGCATCCCGGCGGCGTTTGGCGGCGTACATTTGTTTGTCGCGCTTGGCCTTAAGATCCCGGCGTAACTGCATCATCTCCCGGTAAGTATCTATACCGTACCGATAGCAGATAATTTCACGCAGTTGCTTCTCCTGTTCCTGAAGGCGCTTCTTGACAACTACCATGTTCAAGGCTTCGCTTTCAATCGAGCCCTGGAAGGTCAGTTTCTTCCACAGAGGAGGGTTTTTCTCCTCTTTTTGGCGCTCTGCAATATCGCTGCTGGCCTCAAACCATCGCGTCAGATGCCCTACGCATTGCTCGAGTTCGGCGCCACGATTAACCAGGCGCTCAACACCTTTGATCGCTTGCGTACAGATCCCTATCGCTGTCATTACCTCAAGCATGGTGGCATAACCGTCAGGTTATTTGCTTTTAGACACCCACCCAGACACGCCAAAGTAGGCGCCAATAATACCTGCCATGGCGATGTAATACATAGAGATTAAATCGTCAAGTAAGGATAATTTGGAGTCCGGGATAAGGGGCGTCAGGATAATAACAGTCAGCACTAACATACTGATTAGTGCAATCCACGACATGCTCTTCTGTGCCTCGAACTTATCTTCTCTGAGTTCGAGTTCTAACAGTTCCTTGCTACTCTGTATTTCCTCATCCGACACAATGCCGTCATGATCCAGGTCATACCTCTCGTAGTTACTGTTACGTTGAAGAGTCTTCGAGCTTCTCCCACTTTCCTCCGCCGAATCGGAGGGCAATTTTTCGGTTTTTTTCTTTGACATAACTGCAATGCACCCAGCCAGAATTAGGGTCCTCTGTTTTATAGAATTCCAGAATTAATTGATCGTAGTCAAGGTTCTTCATTATCCACTTTGCAAGGTCCATGTTCGGGACTCCTGCAATCTCGAAATCAACTGCTTCCCCTTTTACATGCTGGGAAGTGTCCTTTGAGCCTATCTCGCGGTTAAGTTCCAGGGCCCGGTAGCCACTAGAAGGGATGATAGGCATCTCATAATGCGCTCTAACAGGCTCAAGTATGTTTTCGCACACAAGCGCAAGGGATTGTTGTTCCTGTTCCGTAGGGACGTTCTCTATGCCTTTACGCTCGGCAGTATGCGACTTGGTCAGTTCTCCCAGTGAAAAATGCTCAGATAACTGCATCGGTCAGGCAATCCCCAGCAGTTTGTCCATCTCCACTCTTCGTAACCCTTCTGCGGCAGTTAGTCCAGGGGCCATGGGCCGTGGTTGCTGGAACAAGGAAGCCTGTGGCGTAGTATCGGGCAACTGTAGCTGAGAATCTACGGGAGGCTCTTGCCTTAATTGTCGCCGTGGGGGAGGCTCTTCAATAGACTCTTCCTCTCCTGCGCCAGCAATAGCGATGGGAGTCCCTGTGCTTAATATCTGAGTTGCCTGTGGAACCCATTTATTTATAAAATAGACAGCCTCACCAGATTGTTTTCGTGCAGCATCTGCGCTTACCTTACCACCAGCCTTTATAAATGCCTCGTACTCCTTTTCCCTAATTCTTGGAGAAGTCAGCAGCTTAAGAAAACTCTTATTCCTAAATAGTCTACCTAACACGTAAATCCCTGCTAAAGGAAGTGCGGCGGCCATCGCTGCGGCAGGATTAAGTACTCCGCCCATTATAGCGCCCGCTATGGCAATCTTTCTTGCTGGTCCTGCAATCGACGTTCCGGCCATTGGACCATCGGACACTTTAACTGCATCATCAGCCAGTTTACTAAGGCTCTTTACGGTATCCGCACCAAGAATAGTATCTAGTGCCTGATTTTCGTTTTGTGCCTGGATAACTCTTTTAAGTTTTTCTCCCCACTTACCGCTCTGTATGAATTCTTCTGCGGCGCCTCCTCCCTTACTTATTTCTTCAAAAGGCTCATCCAGGAGGTTCCTCATCACCATGTCTCTCACGCCATTAGGACCTTCTACAGCCTCTTGTCCAATAGATCTGGCAAGTCGGTTGTATTGGAGAGGATTTTTTAGCAACGCTGCCGCTACTTGCCCTGGCTGTGTCACAGCGCCCTGCCGTATCGACGACAATAACTCACTGGCATTCAGTTCATCCCATTCCTCGGTCACTCTTTTTAGGCCAGCTATCTGCTCTCTAAGAGACTGATTACTAATGTTAGGGAGATTGCTTATAAAATCATCGGCAGAGCGACCACTCGATAACGCAAAATCCTTTATAACCTTATCCATTTCCTCAACATTATCGGCACCAAAAAGCTCCTTCCTAACAGCCGGGCTAAGTGCAAAATACTGGTTAGCAAACGCTTTAGGGCTCTTTCGTAACTCCCCCTCAATCAGTTCATTGGGGGCTTTTTGTATGGCGTTTTGAATCCATTTCTTAGCTAGACTATCACGAACAGTTGTCCGCAATGCCTGTGGACTGGTTCCTGACCTGGCCATTTGAATATAGCTTTCCAGGTTATCGGTATAGTCCCGCAGGTAGGCTGCTTTGTAGTTTTTATTTATGTTGCTTTTGCCTACCCACTCATTTACAGACGGCACTATCCATCCCTTGTTAGTCTTAGTGCCTTTCTCAACTAGCTCTATTAACTCATTATCTGCAAGTGCTTTTTGGACATTCGCTAACTCCTCTACCCCTACATCCATGTTAGGTACTCGGGTGCCATCTGGACGCACCGTGGTAAGTGTGTCCTGGATTTCCTCAAGCACCCTGACCTTAGAAGGTGTCAGTTGTAGATTCTGCACTGTCTCTGGCGGCGTTACAGCATCAAGAAATTGCTTTAATTGTTGTGGGTCAGTAGGAGATCTCTCTATCTGGTTAAGAATGGCTTGATTCGGAACATATTTTCCATCCTTGCCGTCCTTAATCACCATATTCGCTATTCTTTTATTAAAAATATCCTGGCCTTTGGCCCATAGACGGTTAGCTTCCGCAAACTGGTTAAGCCCGTCTATTAGATTCTTTTTTGTTTCAGGTGGTGCTGCGTCTATGGACTGAACTAAGGATGCGTGTTTATCAGCCTTAGAGGTCTCAATCGTCCGTAGTATATCGTCAATAAAGTACTGGCCCTGTGTTGCAACCAGTTCAGAATCGCCCCTGGCAATTCGTAATGCCTCTTTCATCTGCTGTAGTTCAGTCAGGTTAAACGTCCCAGGTCCACTTCTGGGGGTGCCTTCTGCGGCCACTTCTCTTATGCGGTCAAACAACGCACTTTCCACTTTCAAATACTGGTTACTGTTCTCGGCTGCATTTAACGCATTAAGGATTGGTTCAGCATCTACTGCCGCTCCGTCCCCTATAAGATCATCTGCCTGGTTGTATAATTTTCTCGTTGCCTGAGAATACAGGCTAGAGGCTAGTTTTGCTGCCTGTTCAAACTCCCCTGGTATTCCTGTAGTCGGGTTATAGGCTTTTTCAAGTTTATTCATCTCCTTTTCCAGGACTCCAAGGACCATCTTCTTGGTTGTTTCTACTGCTTCGCCTGGCTCTACAAATCTCTTCTCTACTTCCTTAGCAATACTTTCGGCCTGTTGCTGAAGCGCAATTCTGGCGTCTTCCCCGGATATTTTGCCCGTGCCTAAATCATCCAATGTTTTTCTAATAAATGCTGTGTTTTGTTGGGCGACCTTCCTGTTAGGAAGAATAAGCTCATACAACGATTGCATTGTTCCTACCAAGCCTTTATCACTGGCAACTTCAATAGAAGGAACTCCCCCCTCGCTTATAAGCTGGTTCATTGCCTGGCGACTTTCCTCATACGCTGCTTTTTCTGCGTTTGCCCTTGATAAGCCTCCGGCCTCAAGCTCACTGATACGCTCTTCAGAGACCTTGGGCCCTTTTCCCTTAAACAACCTGCCAGCCACTTTTGTCACTGCTCTTCCAACACCTTCTCCCAAAGCGCCCATGGCGGCCTCAAATGCTACCGCAGATCCTACTTCTCCTAATGACTGCTGGTTATATCCTTCAAGATGTTCAACGGCTTCGTCTACTGCTTTAAATGCACCCGTCCCTGCCGCTACCGCAGCCAGGGGTATTATCCATCCACCCGTGCCCGCTACTAAAAGACTAGCGCCAATGCCGCCAGCCAAAGAGGCTCCAGCCTCACCTGTAAAATCAATTAAGTCGTACCATGAGTATCCTGGTCTGTCCGCAAGAATTATTCCGGAGTCAGAAAGCCCAAACTCTTCTCTTGCTTCCGGAGAAACAAGCGCCTGGTCTATAACAAACGATCCGTCTGAATCTTGCGCTACGGCCTCGGTGGAGCCCATTACTTCTTGGATGTAGTTCAGTTTTTCCCCGTCCGTATCCATCCGTCCAAGATTAAAGCGAAAGGACAGATCTGTTATTTCAGGAGTAAGCGCCCGTACCTGTTTGCTATCATATAGCTCCTCTCCGTCTAGTCCCACTAAAGGAGTTGATTCTATTAGTTGGGGCGCCTCGTATAATTCAAAAGGCCGCGTGGCTGCCTGTTCAAAAGGCTGCGTGGCTGCGCCAACTGGCTCAGTCTGCTCGGCTACAAACATTTCGGGACTTGATTCTTTCAAAAGGTTAAGGGCGCCAGCAATTTGCCCCGCGTCGGATTCTCCAAAATCAATTTCTTGTCCTGACGGAAGCTGAATAATCGCCATCCCTAGGTTCCTCCTGTAGGCGCAAGAACATAGTTTCCTGTTCCTGGGTCTAGCATAAGTCCGAACTGTTCGGGTGTAACCGCCGCCCCTGCAACTTCTTCCATGGCTCTTTGGATACCTTGCCCAAGAGCCGTGTCCCTCTCACCGCTTCTACCTTTTGTGGGCTGCATTGCTGCAATATCCCCAAAAACTTTCTGTCTTCGTGGGTATATATCTGCTAGTACAGGCTGTCCGCCGACATACATAGTTCCCAGATTACCTTTTTCCCATGCCTGTATTTGAGATAAATTGGAATCATATCCCATTTCTGCCCGGTTTATTATTCGCCCAATTCTTTCTTGTAATAGCACAGGGTCTGCGCCAACTGCGTTCATATCCGTCAGAAGCCCTACAATCTCACTAGCAAGCTGTCTATCAATGTTAGATACGTTCTTAGATCCTTCTCCCAAAATCTCTTTAATCATTAAGTTAGCTACGACTTGGGCCTGATCTTGATATCTTCTTGCTCTTCGTCCTATTCTCGCGTACTTCTTACCTAGTGAGTCTTTTGCGTCACTTATTTCTCCCGCATTTAGCTCTCCATCTCCGTCAGTGTCAAAGCTAAAGTATGTGTCAGCATCCCTTCTAGCATCATCGGTCAGTCCGACTCTCTCTTTATATTTTTCAAACCCCCCCTCATCTCCCTTAGCAGTAGGCAGTTTAATTCCTAATGCTGCATAAGTCTTGTTTACATATTTTCCTATAAGTGGCTCGATACCCGTCACATACCCTTCACCTACCGCGTCACGCATGCCGTTGGCCAGGGCAAACAACGAGGCATTTGTCTCTAGGTCCTTAAGAAGAAGGTTGTAGTCTCCAACTGACTCACTGAATTTGCCCGCCTTTTCTGGCGTATTTATTGTAGCGGCTTTCACCGCCGCAATCCTCGTTGCAGTCGCAGCTTGGAGTTGAGCCAGAAAATCAGACTCAAGCAGCATTTTTTCCAAGGGAAGTTTACTGTTTTCCCTGTCGTCCTTAGTCAGAATTATGGAGTCATTTTTGTTATAGGTCCTGCCGTCAAACTCAAAAGGCTTGTCTCCGATGTAGGTGTACCTTTTCTCCACACGGCCCTCTGTCTCCAGCGCATCTGTTTTTTGAACAGCATATTTAAACGCACTTAAGTTAAGGGCCTGTTTGTAGGCTCTTGCTTGTTCCTTGTCTTTCGCTAGTTTTTCCGCTGTCCTATTCCAAGCCTTTATAGTCCCTTCGATAGCATTTTGAGATTTAGTGTTTTCAAGCATTATATTAAGGCCAAGGTTCATCCTTTCAAAAGCCTTGTCCTGGTCTGTTTTTCCTTCCCTGTCAGGGGCAAGTTCAAGGTACTCTTTCGCGTAAGAGTCAATGATTGAAGCCCTATCCTTCTCGCTTACGTCATCATCTGCTGCTGCATTAATTAGGTCGACATCGTTTGTTCCTGTCCCATCTCCTTTCACAACTCCTTTCACAACTCCTGTCCCATCTCCTTTCACAACTTCTGGCTGAACTTCTGTCTCAGAATCTTGTCGCCGTTGATCGGCAATTTTTCTTAAGGACTCTGTGAGATTGTCGCTAGAAAAAACTGTTTTAAAATCATCTGCTGAAAACCCACTTCCAGGGCGCGACATTAATGTTTCAGCGGCAGTTCTCTCTGCCTGTCTAAGTGCACTGTCCTGTAGGTCAATAAGGTCTTCTGGCGAGCGTCTTTCTTCGGCAATATCTCTAATAGGCTTTTCCAGCAGAAATCTTCCGAGATCACTTATCGTAAGCTGATTATTAGGATCGCCTGTTGGGGTATATTGAGACATGATTGCTTGTAGAGCAGGGCTTTTTTCAAAACGATCTGTCAGATACTCTTCTGTATCCAAACGATCACTTAGTTTCCCACCATAGGTATTAAACGCATCACTTAGTTCCCCATAGTCCATTTCCCTAAGAGCGCCCAGCCCCCCAACTTGTTCCCTAGCGGCGTTAGGGTCTATCGGCATTCCTAATCCGGGCGTTATTATCATAGCTGTTATTCCTTATTCCTGTTTCCCTAAGTCCCTAGGCTGTCAAGCCTTGGTAGGCACTAAGCCCTGCTAGTCCGGCTCCTAAGCCTACTCCCATTGGGCTACCCGTTGGCTGGTATCCAGAAGTTAGTTGTGTCTGCATGCCTGGGGCGCCGTAAACGGATCCAGCCATAAAGCCAAGGCGGCGATATGGATCCAGGATGTCGGCCATCTGGTTGCCGTAATTCGCATCAAGCCGTTGTTGCGCTACACCCTGTCGCAATGACCCTAGCCCTGCAAGAAAATTACCCTGGTTTTGCAGCATTGACTGCCCGGTCTGTGCAGTCTGACCTAACAAGCTGCCAGCGTTCTGTAATGATTTTTGCTGGTTCTGGAAGCCTTGCATAGCCTGAGCAAAGTTGCGGCTCCGGTCCCCAAAGATTCTTCTGGACTTAATGTCCTGTAGGTTCCGTGCCAGGTCTGCGGACTCCAATGCCCCCCTGGTTCCGCCAAAGGCGCCCTGTCCTACCTGCCTGGCAGCAAGTGTGTCGCCAGCAATCGCGGCTTCACGGTCCATGTCCCGTAATGCCAGGTCGGTTACCTCTGTTTGATAAGGGTCCATAAAGGTCCTGAGCCCTGCCGCCGTAGGGGCTGCTGCGGACTCTTTCATAAATCCGGCAGCATCCTCTAGCATAGGACTGTACTGGCCTATGTTTTGACTGTACTGACCTAGCATCCTCTGTGTAATAGGATCCAGGCCCGCGATTCGTCTTTGAGGAAGATCCTGCGGTGTTTCTGCGCGGGCAAAAGATTGTTCTAACAGCCGTTTTATATAGTTCTCTATAAACGGTGCTTGGCGACTTACTACTGCTTCAGCCATTATGACATCCCCTCAAATCTGGACATTAAGTCGTACATTCTTGCGGCACCCAGGTCACGGTCACCATTGCCCGCTCCACGTACTGCATCTGCGGTAAGCACAAACTCACCATCTGATAACCTGGCAGGGATACTATCCGAGGTCCCTGTACCGGGGCCCACGATTTCTCCTCCGCCCGCCGCTGTAACGCCTCCTGGTCCATATCGGCTCGTCAGATACGTTCTTGCCTCACTAGGTGTCAGGCCCATGGTTCGTTGTAGATCCGCCATGGTCATTGTAGGACCTGCCCCTGCTTCACGCAGCTTTGCAAGTCCCTCTGCGGATCGTTGTTCAGGAATCGTCATCATGCCATAGTCATCTATTGCCGCCTGTTGAGGGGCTGCGGCCCTCCTCCTCTCAGCCAGGTATTCCGGGTCTTCCATCTTCTCGTCAAATTCTTTTTGGTACTTGTAACCAAGATACGCAGGTATGGCAGTAGAGGCCAACATGCCCAGGCCACGACCTTCTTCGGAGCCCAGGTATTCCAGACCTTTTTTGGCGCCACCCAAGAGATTGCCGAAGAACGATCTAATGCCTCCTCCTTGTCCTGGAACATTGCCCCCTCCACCACTTATGGCGTTGCCTACTGCCGTTGGATCTATAGTAGAAATCCCTCCACTGTTGGGGTTCATGACGGCTCCTATATTTTGAGCCGTGGCCCCTGCTGGAACTACGGTTCCGGTTGAGTAATCAAAGCTATATCGGGAAGGGCCCGCCATAATAGGCTGGGACGGCGCTCCAAAAATAAATTCATTAAAATTAGAAGGAAGATTGCCAGAAGGTGCCGTAGTAGTAACTGGCGTACCTCCAGCTTGCGGACCTGGCGTACCTCCAGCTTGCGGACCTGGCGTACCTCCAGCTAGCGGACCGCCTCCAAACATGCCCCTCAAAGCACTAAGCCCTTTTTGAGCAGCAGTTCCTTGGCCAAATGGGTTAACGAACGCCTGAGAGGCTCCCTGCAATGCGCCACTTATTCTACCCCCCGCTCCAGCGCCCATGGCGCCCATGGCACCTGACGCAAGAACATTGCCCACCTGCGCGGCGGCCAAAACAGGGACGATTGTCTTTGCAATTTTAAATAGTCTCTTAAAGAAAAACTCAGGCTGCCCAGTAACAGGGTTGATGCTGTTCAAGGCATTTCCCACGACATAGCGTCCGGGCTCCGTGATCCCCATCATCTGCATCTGCCGGAATAATTCTTGCTTTAGTTCGGGGTTTGCCTCCAGGATTTCCGCCGGAACAACGGTCTCTCCCTCAGCAGCATGGACCATGTATGTGTCGCCATGACGACCAAAACTGGCCAGGCCCCCTGCAATGTCTTTGACTGGAAGAACATTCATTCTCTTGTCACCTCTAAATAGCTGGCTACAACATGTAGCCGATTGGCGTTTCCTGCCGTAACTTTCAATATCTCTGATTCCTCAACTACTAAGGGATGTGTCAATAACTCTACCGTCGCATTAGCCGATGTTGCCTTCACATTATAGATCACAAACACGTTAGAGGACGCATCCGTTATTGTCAACGTAATCGTTGAGGTCGAACCACTGTCATCTGCCACCAAAATAGACTTAAAAATCGCGGTAGTTGGGTCACCTGTACTGGCGCTCGCAGCCGTATACAGTGTCGTAATACCTGTCGTAGTAAGATCCAGTTTAGCGTTTTTGTAGTAAGTACCCATTTATCCCATAAACCAGTTTAATGCGCTTGATTCTTCCTTCCCTTCGACCTGCTCAGGAAAGTCCTTTCTTGTCAGCGCATCTTCTATGTCTTTTAAAATACCCTGAAATACCGTTGCATCGTACTCCTGCGGAGGCGCCTGGAAGGTTGTTTGTAGTAGTTTACTCATTACCTTCTGCCGTCAGGACGTAAGTCAATACGTGTTTCGCCCAGGGTCCACGCGGTGCTAAGGGAAGAACTCTCTACCCTAAGTGCTATTTGCCTGGATCGGGATCGGACAAAGGATTGCTGGGTAGTGGCAACTACCTCGCTGGTTGAATTAGTCGTCAACGAGTCTCCTGGGTAATTCCTTGTTTTCAGTACATAATTTACGGAGCCCGCACTATTTACGGCTACGTCGGGAATAATCCTGGAAACAAACATAAACTGGGTGCCATCAGGATCCAGGTCAATGTCCGCTGATTCCACATACGAGGTCATGGCACTACCGTCCGCATCCTCGCCGTCTTCGTGAATATAGATATACTGCGTACCACTGTCAGAGCCCGCGCCTCGGGGGTTTTCATGTATCCCAAAGTCCACCCATGCGGTGCGGCTTAATGTACCAATGTCCCAGGTTTTTTCTGTAAAGTTGAACTTAACGTAACGGTCGTTCTCGGTGCTATCCGCCGATGGATAAAACCAGAATACCTCGTCAAACATTCTGTTGCATCCGGCTACAATCTTGTCCTGCTGCTCAAGATTAATGTCGTCAAATATGTACCGTAGTACGGTGCAAGGAAGCACTTCTGTGCGGCCTGTGAAAACATGAAAGTTCTCTTTAGACATCCAGAACACCATGTCCGCCACTGCCACAACAGAGTTTGGGCTAATTAGCGTAGTGTTACTTGCCACCAGCGACAGTCCAAATACAAGTGGCGGCCCTATAAAGCGCAACGAATGCAGGTTAACGTCTGTGAACACCAGGATTTCCTGGCGGGTGCGGATGGCCCGGATAATCTCGGAACCCGTGGAGATAGTAAATCCACCGGATGTGTTCGTCACTTTGGGCGTCCATACAAATGGATTCTCCTGGTCAGACCACCGGATATGCAGTAAGTTCTGGTCAGTACCGCCAAACTCATTGCTGCCAAAACAAATCAGGTGGCGATCATCCCCGGATAACATAATCTGTCGCGTAACAGTAGGCGCATCTGCGGCGCCACTTTGTGCAGAGAGCGCAGTCGCACGGGTATTTACTGTCAGGGTTTTGTCCCAGTAGTAAGGAATATCGTCTATGGGATTAAATGCCAGGTCCTCTCCATAATTATCCTGGAACCATAACCTGAGCCGAGCGGATGAGGTGGATGTAATATCCGAGTCAAGTCCCCAGCCAACAAAGCTGTTAGCCTCCTTAACTACGGCATCATCCGCATGTGCCGCCGCTGTTGTGCCACGGACACCGCGCACTACCCCTGCATCCAGCGTATTACTGGTCTTGCCTGTGTACTGGATTAGCTCAGACCCTATAAGTATCAGCCCTACAAACGTCACACTAGCACCATCAGAGCCCGCCGCAGCCGTGGTTCCATCTGCGCCTCGGGTTAATCCGCTAAATTTATTGCTTGCATTAGAGGTGTAGATAATCTTCTCGCTACCTACCAGTATGGTCCCTTTGGCCGGGAAGGAAGAAGAGTCCGCAACCAAAATACCTTCCGTGCCACCTGTGCCGTTTGACGAGGTAATGGCGCCATCTAAGGTTGTAGCGACTGTCTCAAAATCACTGGCACTGTCTAATACAATGGATGTTGCGGAATCACTAAGGCCACTGCCCATGTTTAGTGCATTTTGCGAATAGCTGGCAGATAAACCGCCCCATAGTCCTGCGCCCCAGCCAATGCCGCCCACCGCTTCATCCAGTCCGGATACAATCTCATATTGTGCCGTGACCGTACCGCCACCCGTACCCGCTCCGGTAGCCGAGTCTCCCGTATCTACTGTATAGCTATTAGCATCTACAACCGTAATCTGTAGGTTTGTATTTAAAGAGGCTGCTGCCACGCCCTGCACGGCGGCAGATCCGGAAAACGTGACCCAGTCTCCAGTAGAAGCACCATGGGCATCATCTGCCACCGTCACTACCGAGCTTCCACTGGTTGTGGTAAAAGGGTCGGTTAACGTGGCCGTTGCGCGGAGTGGCGTAATGTCGTTATAAGTACCGCCCTCCTCAATATAGTATTTTTGATTGGTGCCTACTGCCATGTACTGGGCGGCATCCAGGGCTACCCACGTATGAAGTGCCCTTGGGGTTCCCTCAATGGTCCCGGAACTTAACTTAGACCAGCCGCCCATTTTCTCGGGACGACCTTTGCGAAACCGGATTAGGCTGGAGTCATACCAGCCCATCTCATTAGCATAGGAAGTAGTTTCCCTGTTGACGCCTGGTCGAAATGTTAGTTTGGCTAGCGGCATTTCTACATGAACCCTGGGTTTAATGTAAGGTTCATATTACTTGTTGGCTCATAGCTGTAGGGCTGCATTTGTCTGCCTTGTAGCCGTGCTGCTTGCATAAGCATATGAGGAGGTATGTTGTACTGTTGTCGGAGATCCGCAATTCCGGCGCCTGGGCCGCCCCTTGGACCTGCACCATATCCCGGACCTCCTTGCTCGCCTGGTCCGCGCATACTGCTCCGTATTTTATTGAAGGTATTATATCCTCTTATGGCTGTCTGTGGGTTCATCCCAAAAGTCGAGGCTCCCGGTAAGGATCCCAGCCCTGCCTTAATTCTGGTCAAAAAACTTGGGTTCGCCTGTATGGGCCCCATGAAATTTGTAGGTGCGCCATGTTGAAAGCCACCTGCAAACTTCCCGCCCGCATAGCCCATGGCTGCACCTGTAAGGGCTCCCTTTAGGCCACCGTCCATGGCTCCCGTAGCGCCGCCTACTCCCGCAGCCAGCATGGGATTACCCGTAGCTGCCGCTGCTACAGTAGCTGCTGTTTTTAATGCCTTAAACAGTCCTGAGTCGAAAAATCCCTGCTTGTTTTGCTGATGCCTCCCAGTCTCTCTAAGACCGTAGTCGGCAGCCTTGAGGATGGTGTCCATGTTGACACCTTTCGGGACCTTGCCTGTTTTAAGGTAGGACTTTAGTTGCGGATTGTTCCTATCCGCCCATTTTTCCATGCTCTCGTAAATCTGCTTCATGCCTCCTGACTTATCGCCAGCGGCAGTTCGCTTACGGGCAAGATCTACCATCTTATGAATGTTGCCCGGATGCCAGTTGTAATTAGCCAGGCCAGTACCCCACACATCGTAAGGCAGTGTCTTGGCGTCATAGGATCCCTGCGCCATTCCCCTGACTTTTGGGTCTACCCAGGAGTATGTGGGATCGCCCACACTTCGTCCTCGATTTTGTGTGCCCGTAGCCTGACCCGTTCTTCTACGTGCAGTACGTTGCGCTGCTAATTCCTCTCGCAACGTTTCTCCTCTACGGCGAATCATTTCAAGTTGGGCGTTTTCTGTTGCTGTTGCCATATTACGTTCCTATTTCAACCACACCGCGATAACAATACAGGCTAGCACAAAAGGATAGATTCCAAGTACACTATGCTCAATCCTTTTGAACTTCTCAGAACCTTCCTCAAGACGGCGCTCAATCTCTTTATACCGTTGCTCACAGACCATCTGGTGAGCTTTCATTTCAGACAATGCTTTCTCCGCTGTATTCATTCTTAACCACCCAGACTAGCCACTTTAGCCTCTAATGCCTCAATCCGATCCATTGCCTCCTGAAGCGCCTTTAGAGCTTTCATGTGGATAACGGAATACTTCACGCTTTTGAAGGATTTTTGATTTCCGCTGGAATCTAAAACAGGAACCTCATCGCCACCATCATTCGCCGGATTGGACTCCAAGTGTGTTTTCACCAGCTTACCCATACCTGCCGATTCAAGCTCCTGTGCAATGACACCTATCATGTTTGGAGCGTCTACCTTCTCTTCTTTAAACGAATACTTACGAACCCGCATTGCCTTGATGTCATTCCATTGACTGCCTGAATCAGTGATATGCTCTTTCAGGCGAGCGTCTGATGTGGAGGCGTAGCTGTTTGTCGCACTTAGAAAATCACCACTTACCTCTATCTCTGATTTGATCGTACCGCTTACTTTATTTTGCCATACAGGATCACCAACGGTAGTTCCATTCGCCACCACCATCTTAGTAAAAGTCGTCCCGTCTGTTCCCTGATCGTCATAGATAATAATCCCTTTCCCGTCCATGTCCGTATAGTTGTCGCCAGCCTGATTACGACCCATGTAAATAAAACCTCTTTCATAGAAAGAGTTAAGGGATGTGTCACCAGCCTCTATGCGAAATCCTTGAGTGAGATAAACGTTTCCCGTAGAGTTAATTTGTACTGCGTCCGTGTCACTAGCAGACCCGATATACCCACTGTTGGGAATCACAATGTTGCCGCCAGTGGTCATCAGACCTCCGCCATTATATGTGCCGGATACTGTGAGATTCCCACCGGAAGACAAAGACATTTTTTCAGATGCTGCTTCTGATGCGGCTGTTCTAAAAGACAGCTTGGTAGCGTTATTATCAGCAGCGAAAGTTCCCTCTGAAACGGCTGCTACTTCTGCTGCTACAAGAATAGCGTCCGTACCGCCCGATTCATCAGGCGCTTGAAATTGGATCTTGCCTAATTCCTCATCTGCGATAATAGCTGTTTCACCTGTCTGTAATGTCAATACAAACGGCTTGTCATCTCCCGTATTTGTGTTCTTAAAAACTAATCCAACATCCGCACTATGCGTTACGGTGACATCTGCATCTGCTCCAAAAGCAATCTTGGCTGCATCACTCGTCATGTTCATGTCATCACCAACAGACAAGTCATCCGCTATTGTTACGCTACCGCCCAGATTAAGATCGACCAATGCATCTGTTACGGCAGCACTAGAGCTATTCCCATCGGCATATATCATCTTTACATGACCGTTTGGTATAGTAATCTCACTTCCTGAACCCTGCTTCATGGAAAGGCTTTGTGACCCAGAAGTAGCGTTTTCTATAATCCAGAGCTTGTTGACTGTGTTGGGCAAAAGAGAAACGGTGCAAGTCGAATCAAGTGTTCCCGTGTATTTTAGGTACATAGCACGGCCAGGATCTGTCGAGCCATCCGCTATCGTTGTTGAATGCGTATCGGCGTTTGTAGTAATGGCTTCTGTTCCGTAACCAAAAGCATCACCAATCAACGTAAGATTAGTATTAGTTACGGACCCCCATGTTCCGGAGTTATCGCCCGTCCCCATTTCCGTAAGTCTTAGATCATTAACGTATGTACTAGCCATTTTTTTACCCTATGCTGCTATGTCTTCCCAGGTTTCTGACTGGGAATCATCTATTTCTGACCATCCTGGGGTCTGAGAATCATCTACCGCTGCCCAGGTTATTGACTGGGAATCATCTATTTCAGTCCAGGTTATTGACTGGGAATCATCTATTGCCGCCCAATCTGGTGTTTGGGAATCATCCACCGCGCCCCAGTGTTTCAGTGAGACTGTTCCCACCTCTCCCTCGCCTGATACTCCCGTAGGAGTGACGGAGGCTCCTCCCGTGGCGGTTACGGTTCCAACACCGCCTGTGCCAGCAACTCCCGTAACAGTAACATTAGAGTCCCCTGTCGCGGTTACGGTTCCTACACCTCCTGTGCCAGCAACTCCCGTAGGAGTGACGGAGGCTCCTCCCGTGGCAGTGACAGTTCCAACACCACCTGTTCCGGCTACGCCTGTAATGGATACCGTAATTCCTGTTCCACCCGTGGCGGTTACGGTTCCTACACCACCTGTTCCGGCTACGCCTGTAACAGTAACATTAGAATCGCCTGTCGCGGTTACGGTTCCTACACCGCCTGTTCCAGCGACTCCCGTAGGAGTGACGGAGGCGCCGCCTGTAGCAGTGACAGTTCCAACACCACCTGTTCCGGCTACGCCCGTGACGCTGACTGACACACCTGTGCCACCTGTCGCGGTTACGGTTCCTACACCACCTGTTCCAGCCACGCCCGTGACGCTGACCGTTACCGATACTGATACAACAGCTTCTGCGGAAAAAGGTGCTTCGGAAAATGTCTGTAGTGTGAACATCCTCTACGAAGCCTCTAGTGTTGCGACTCTTGCTTTTAGAGCAGTCATCTCAGACTCAAGCGACTCTATTTTAGCCATCGCTTCTTGTAATGCCTTCAGAGCCTTCATGTGTAATACGCTGTACTTAACTGTTTTATAATTAGTGGCATTACCATCCGAATCCAATACTGGCTCATCTGGGCCATCTCCGTCAGCAGGAGGATTCATATACGGTTTTGTCTTAACCAAACCACTCATGCCGGATGCTTCAAGTTCTTGGGCAATGACACCTATTTGAGTCGGGCCAGAAGTCTTGTCCGCAATAAAAGAATACTTACGAACACGCATCGCTTTAATATCGTTCCACTGACTGCCGCTATCGACAATGTGTTCTTTAAGTCGTGAGTCGGATGTCGAACCATATGAATTGGTCGCGGATTGATAGTCTCCGTTAGACTCTATCTCTGATTTAATTGTCCCGCCACCAGAACGCGACTGCCATACAGGTGAGCCGCCACTAACGTTGTAAGTAAGAACTCGTGTGTAATCATTTGCATCGTAGTATGTGTAAAAACCTCGTCCGGCGGTTTCATAATATGCTCCACCAATGGTGCGCCCGTTAAAAAAGTTTTCACCTGTTTTATAGGTAGCTACGGCACTGACTGTATTAAGGTCAACAGACCCATTCAAATCTATCGTGGTTGCATTGATTTCTACTTCGTCGGTTGCGTTTATATCTAAAGTAGTAGCGTTTGGTGCTGTGATATTTTGGGATGCGTCATTAAACTGAAGTTGCATCGTGCTATTTAACAAAAGACCTGTGTCATGCACATGAGTTAAAGTGACATCACTATTTGCACCAAAACCCACTACAGCACCGTCAGTAGGGAGTGTTAGATTCCCTCCAGAGGACAAAGACATTTTTTCAGAAGCTGCCTCAGAAGCCCCTGTTTTAAATGACAATTTAGTGGCATTGCTACTTGAGCTAAAATCACCTTCTGAAACTGCCGCAATTTCTGCCGCCACTAGAATTGCATCTGTTCCCGCCGCTTCATCTGGAGCTTGAAACTGCACCTTCCCTAGTGCGTCATCCGCTGCAATATCTGTCTCACCTGTTTGAAGTAACAGAACCGCAGGTTTGTCATCCCCTGTTTCTGTGGCTTTTATAGTGACATTACCTTCCGCATCACCATAAATTGACTTACTAGCCGGATATACTACAAAGACATCTTTACTGTCTGAAGAAAAATTTACCGCATTATTAGAGTTTGTAGAAGCCAGTACAGTTGTCCGGGCTAGTGTTGTACCACTTGACGTATAAGTTCCTAGCCCTACTTCCCAGTTTGTACCGTCAATAACGGCGTAATAAGTAGTATTTCCATCGCCTATTGCAGAAAATGCCTGAAATCCAGACGCTGCTCCAGCTAAAGTAAGCGTACCTGTACCAGAAGTGGTAGAGGTTTCCTTAACGCGATCTTTTACAACTAGCGCCATTGTGGTTAGGCAATCCTTATAATCGCATTACTAGCGTCTGCGGCAGGGAACGCAATCGTAAAGTCACCCGCAGTAGATGTCTTGTCAGCACCAAAATCCAGTATAACTACAGAAGGGTCTCCACTGGCAGAATCGTTAAAAATCATCGCTCCCCTGGCGGTGATGGTGCTAGAAGACCAGGTGGTATCTGCAAAATCGGTTAGTGCCGTAGTGCCACTGGTTGAAGGATCCACACGGGTTAGAGAATTTCCTTTAGCCGTGTAGCCCGTTCCAGATACTTCATTACTTGTAGTATATGCTGTAGTAGAAGCACCTAAACTAGCACTTGATGTGTACAAAGCTGCATTAAAGGTATTGCCTCCAGAGTTCTTAAAGTTATGTACCGCTTCCATAAGCTCTTGCTTAAAACTAGTACACATTGCTGTCGATATTGCCATCTATATATCCTCTATGTTTTTAGCTATGTCCAGATGCCCTTGTTTTTCCAAGATTACTTTTATGGTTGCCCGTTCACTTTGAGCTACTTTATGAAAGTAATCTATTAACAATGCTTTTATCTGCGCTCTATATGCAACTGCTTGTTCACGTAATGGCATCGGTGTATCCGCAGAAATAGAGACAATACGCTTGACTGCAAGTTCTGCCCACTCCTCTGCATTCATTCCCCGGTTAGTTGTAGTAACTACAGCGGGTGTGCCAACAGTTGCGCTTAAACTAAGCATTATTACTGAACAGCCTTTCTAACATTGTCGTAACGATATTGGTCCTGGTTGTTTTGGCCTTCTCCCAGGTTCTTAAGCCACTGCAAAGATTCCTGGAATCTGGCGTTATAGAGTTGCATGAGATCCTGGTCCCCTTTCATAAAGGTGTATGCCTCTACTAAAGAGCCATACAGTAATGCAAGTTCGCCATTAGTTCCCAGCCAACTGGTTCCATCAGCCGACGCCGTAATAGATGTCGGTCGGTAGAAGTAGTGCAATTCCGCCGTATATCCGCTGTCAGGAGTAGGCGCCACTACAAATGTAGTGTCGTCCCAGTCCGCATAGTACATAGGCTCTCCCGTCGTCGCCGGATTCGGGGTATAGTCCTGTATAAATGTGACATGCTTGTACAGCAAGAACACATTACTAGAACTGCTAATAATACTAAGCGAAAAAGGTGCTAAAAAATCAGTAGGTTTGGTTAAATACTTATTGGAACTACTTACTGACCCCTGTACGTTTTTTCTGAATACATCCAGTTGGCACTCTTTTAGTATTCTCTCTTCCGCATTAATAATGAAACGCGACAACTGGCTTACAAACGTGGTTTCAGCGTTTTGGGTGTAGTCCTGTATTGCCGTCTTTAAAGTTGTAAATGTATATGCCATGTTATGCGCTCACTGTTACAGGTCCTGCGGAGGAAAAGCCGCCTCCCCCTTTGACACTGCCCGTTGTTGCCGTCCCACTACTTGCGGAAAAAGTAAAAGAATCATCATTAACTTTTGTAATGGTATATCCAGTACTGCCCTCTAAGACAGCTTCGGTAAAACCATCAAATGCCTCTACGTCCCTAAAACGCACTGTGTCGCCTGTGCTTCTTCCATGCCCTGGCTGAGTTACAGTAATCGTAGCAGAACCACTACTTCCTGATTCAAAGGAGTTAAAGGCTAGTAATACTTCTACAGGGGGCTCTGTCCTGTCCGGACGGCTAATTCTAAGTGCTTGCGGGTCGGCTTTTGTATGCCGGGGCTGCAACTGGGGCTGCTTGGGCTCATATTCATCCTTACCTACCAGTAGGCCATTCCACTCCTTAATCATGTCTTTTAGGCGATATGTTCTACCAGATCTATCCGATATACCTAATGCATGTTTTCCGGAAGCGTAGTTTCCTCCCATTTAGAGCCTCAGCGATGTATATGTGGGGACCAGTCTTAGTGCCGTCCTTTCACCATCTTCTGATGCAGCCCGTTGAAACTCTTCTTCATATATGTTCTTCAAGATCCCTATTCTATCCGGGGCTCTTTTGACTGATATATGGTAGGCCAGTCCTGCAACCAGGCACGGCAGGAACCTAAACGGAACCTGGGCATTGTTTGTTGCGGCATCTGAGTCATCCAGACGTTTTACACGATAGTAGATGAGTTGGTCAGTAGAATTTTCCGGGGAAGGCCACACCGTTACAGTAGGTGTGATAAGCCTGTTCACATAGTACTGTGTGGGACGACCTTGCGTTGTTTTCGTAGGAATGTTGAGGTAATCCTCACGATTTATTCTGCTGGCAGAAATATCGTCCCCATCCCTTCTAATAACCACTTCCAACATATCAACAGTGGCCTGAACATCCGTGAGACCAGGGTTGGCCGTGACAGTAGTAGTGGCCGCACTGGAAGATCCTGTAATAGTTTCTGAAGCAGTAAAATCACCGCTTGGAACTGTTAGAGTCATTGTTGTGCTGGAGGGCTTTGTAATAATGCTGGCAGTTGTACTACTGGTTCCACCAGTAATAGTCTCACCCACACTAAAACTTCCTGAAGCGCCCACCGTCATGGTAATAGTGCCTATTGGGTAGGTTGCAACAGAGGAAGAGGTGGATAATTGAGCCAACGTTTGCGTAACCTGCTCAATCGTCCATAAATTCAGCCCCCGGTTTGCCCACTCAGCAAACAGTAGATTTAAGGACCGCCTGGCGGTCCTTGCATCGTATCCTGTTCTAAGCTCTAAACCGCACCTTTCAAAGGCTTCCTCTGTGATTTCTGACATATCCAAGTTGAAATCAACTGAGCCAGAAGTGGCCATATCTGTCTCCTATGAAGAAAAGCCTTTAATCAATACTCTTTAATACACTCCAGGACTATACTATATGTATCACCCGCGCCGTGTCCGACAGTGGTGAACATAATATCTCCAGTTGGACTGGAAGCACTGTTCACCAGTCCGCCAAAAGAGCTATAGTCCAGCATTCCCTGGTAATTAGGGGGAAGCTCCACTGCCAAAGTATCTGTACTGGCGTCAAAAAGAACTTTTACGGATAATCCTATCGTGGAAAACCATATTTTATTCAATCTGACCTCTGTACAAGTTGTCCCGCCGCCTCCTGGATAGGAGGCTAACGCAGAAACATCTACTTTTTTGACGGCTGACTCGCCAGTATCTACATATGTATAGGCAAAAGAGCCTACAAAGACACGCGGACCATCTATAATGGTCTTATTTGTTACCGTATCTGCCATGTCTGTCTCCTATTTCTTTGGTTTGATCAGACCTTGCATTACATACGCTTTATACTTGGCACTGTCTTCAGGTGGCAGTTCTTTCTTATAGCGGTCTTCAATCTTAGGTTTCCAGACTGAGGCTGCTTTTTTAGAGTCCTCTTTTTTCTTAGCTTCTGCCATCACTTACTCCTTACGGCTGATCTTTAGCTTCAACCATGCCGTCTGTAGTTCTTTGAGCAGCCACAAGTATATAGTCGCACCATGCCGCATCAGCGGTGGTAGTACCTGACATTGCACAGAACCATGGGGTCAATGCGGAAGTAGGTATATTTGCGGTCGTAGTGGTAACAAGTTTTCTGTCCACATAGAACTCAACCTTGCCCGTTCCAGTCGCAACAAACCCTAATCGCCGTGTGTTTGTAATTGTGGAGCCGCTTTCAGCGCCGTCCGCAAAATCAACACCTGTATCGGTTTTGGTTTCCGTACCGCCACTATCGCAGTTTGCATAGATGTCCGCAGCGCCCTCTACAAGAAGGAACCCAATCTGGTTATTCGCTGTAAAAGGAACGCCTGTTGCGAACGTGCCGTTCTCGGCCAGTCCAACAAACATGTCCATATCGTCAGCATCAGCAACGGCCACAGTAGCTTCGAAGAATATCTTCTTGTCAGACGCTACCATGAAAATTTCATTGCCTTGAAGAGATCCACCGGAATTATCGGTCGATCCGTCGCCTGTAGACTTCGCCCAGCCGCCCACATGGTCAGCCAGTAAAGTCAAAGTTCCTGAATTTAAGACCTGTTTAGTCCAATCATCCGTGTCATCAATGTCAACACCAGTAAAATCGTCCCATTCAACGATGTAATCGGGATTGCATTGAATTGGAAGGTTTCTAAACCAAGTGCCCAATCCACTAGTATCTGTACCTGATCCTGAATACATTACAGGACCTGAAAAACGAGATGTACCCATCACTACCTCCTTACAAAGGTTTCGCCCTAGCGTCGTAGTAAGCGTCTGCTGGGACAGTCACTAAGGCTGTATTTTTCCCAGTAAAATAAGGGGGCTTTAACACCCCCTTATCTCGGTCACTATGCGCCAGGAGATCCAAATACGCAACGTGGGTCAGAGTATCCGTAGCTGTAACGCTCACGGGCTTTGAACCGCATGTTGCCAGTATCGAAATCACCTTCCATCTTCGTGGACATCGCCATTCTTTCGAAATGGAGAAATCCTCTGGGAGCATCGGTTTTAATAAACCATGCATCCGTGTCGGTCAGATAGTGGTTGACAGTGTAGCCCTGCGGAAGCATTCCCATGTTCTTAGTGGCATTAATGTCATTATCCGCCGTTCCAGGACGAAGAGTGGATTCGAGCAATCGGTCTGCTACGAACTGCAATGCAGGAGGAATAATCATCTTCATTCCTCGAACAGAGACCTTGAGTCCACGCTCATCAACAAAGGCAGCAATGTCGATAAGTGCGTTTTCAAGGCTTGTTTCGTTCAAGTCAGCAGCCGTGCTGGGCTCGTTCCTTAAGTCGTTGCCGTTCACAAGAGGATGGTCTGTAGCACAAAGCTCTTTTCCATCACCACCTGTAAAGGTGCTATCAAAAGCATTATTTAACGTAGCGGCACTCTTCACCTGTTTGGTGTTAGCCATGCTACGTGCTAATGCTTTTGTGTAACGACTAGCGAGGCGGTCATAGAGATTATCCTCTATAGCTTCTTCCGTAATGGAAAAAGCAAGAGCAATGGTCTCATGTGTATACCTGGCGGTATATGCCTCTTGTGCATCGTCAAAAGATACTGCCGATCCTTCTGATTTAACTGGTGCAGCACCAAAACCAGAAAGCATCACCTCTTCTTCAAATGCACGATCTGAAGATTCGGTTTCATATATTTCAGCAGATTCGTTGTCGTACCTGGCGTACTCTAAGCCAAAAAGGGCATTGAGGCCAGGCTCTAGTTCTTTCGCTAATTGCGCTCTACTAATAGCCATTATTTAGCCTCCTATACGCCTGTGGTTGAAGGTGTGCCAGCCGCAATGGACCCTGTCGGGGCATTAAAGCTGTTGTTCAACCGTACTACTGCACCAACCCCAGCCGCAGAAAAATCTGCATTGCTTGGATCATCAACCCAACCCATAATCCGCAGGTGCAGAGAATTGGTAGTGTTAATTGTGCTAATAGCAAGTGTTGCCGATGACATGCCGTTTGCCGTAGAACCAGCGGTTCCAGTAGCAAAGTTGGCATTTGCAAAGACAGAAGCCCTTGCAGTCGCTTTACTTGTCCAGGATGCGTCCGTAGCAATTACGAATAATTGATCAGGGTCATCTTCGACAAACGCTTTAACCGGATGGTTGCTATCTGCTCCAGATCCGGGCCAATAATTTGACCAGACCGTTTTTCCAGTGGTACTGGAGACATATTCACATCCCATGAAAGCACCAACCAAACTCACTGAACCACCTGCCGCAGCGCCCACTATGTCAATATATCCCGTGGATAACGGGATAACAGGGCTACCGTGGTAAATGGCATTAGAGTTTCCGCTGGCAATTTCATAAGGTGTATAGCCTGAAGTACCAGTGGAGTTTGCGCCTTGTCCCAGTTTTCCTATGGGACGTAGGCCAAAAGCTCCATTTATATTAGCCATACTTACTTACTCCTAGCCCTCTTCTTTTCGAGGGCCTCCAAAAGTTACACTCGTCTGCCTATCAGGTTTATTGATAGGCATTACTGGATGCTGTTCTCGAGCCAACTCGTTATCAACAGCCGTCATTTGATCGCGGGTCATTCCCCGGTAGTAGTCGCTGCGTTGTTCAACGATATCTATTGGAACCCTTGCCAACAGCAATCCCCCTACTCCAATGATTCCGGCATGCTTGCCATTCTCAATGGTGGGAATGCTAAAGTCAGGATACTCTTCCCCTCGTACCAGTTCGTATCCCTCTCGAGATCGTGCTGACACGTTTTTACGGTCATCGTATCCCATGACTTCCGCCCTTATCCACCTGTGCTTATATCCTTCCGGCGCAGGAGGTGCGTCTAACATAGACGGTGGCTTCCATGGTTCTCTGCGAGCTTGCCCGGCCCGTGTTTCATTGGCTCTTGGCGTCCTGTTGCGAGTAGTTTTCTGGCGACTTGTGTTTTCCGTATTTTCTTCCATGGTTAACTCCTTACACGTATTTGGCATATTCCTCGAGAGGAACATTTAGCCGATTTGCTATTGCAACCTGTGAAGACGTTAACCGCACAGTCTTACGTTTACTCTTATTGCGGGATGCTGAGGCTTCGGCTGACGCAACCTTTTTACCTCCCCCGTTAGTTCTGCCGAGCTTATGAGGAAACTCAGCAAGCATTCTTCTATCTATCTCAGCATAATACTCATCTGTGTTCGGGTCAAACCCTTCTTGTTGCTGAAGTTGTGAATCGATGTAAAAAGCGGCCTGAGTCATTATCTCATCAGGACCAAACCAATCATTCCTGGATACCCATTCCTTCAACTTCGGCTGTTGATCCATCACCTGCTCCGCAGAAGGAACAGGGGGGATTACAGGTTGTTCGTTAGTTCCCATAACGGGCTCTGGACTAAGTTCCACTTCTTCCGCCTGTTTCTGGGCGGTTTTTAGCCGGACTCTGTCAACAGAAAGGTTTGCAAGGGCTTCTTGGGCCTCTACTATCTTGTCTACATCACCGGACTCATGAGCATCTTTGAGTACTTTTTTAGCAACATCAACTTGGGATTCGACCCGGTTGCCAAACTCCTCTTGATAACCCTTGTCCAGGTTTTCAATCCTTTTCTCAAGCTCCGAATTGCGTTTTTTAACACTTTCCGCAAAATCAATGGCAGCCTGTTTTTGACGTTCTTCCTCACGAAACCGTCGTGTGAGTTGGTCTACTCTTTTCTGAACGCCAGCACTATACTGTTCTAGTTCTTCCTCTTTCTGGTCCTCGGAAACAGCCTCTACATTAGGCGTGTCGTCCTCTTCCTGGACAACTTTTCCTTCTTCCAGATCTACATCTACCGGAGATTCGTCAGAATCACCTACTTCTATATCTTTCTCCTCAAGCATGTCGCCATTCCCATGGTTTCTTTCTCCTTTCTATTAGACATGTTGTATGTCATCGGGCTCTATAATCGTTGCAATGACCTCATCATCATTGATAATTCTGACTTCACCGCCATCAATTTTGAAGCGGGCGCCAGCATAACGACCAATACAAACCCAATCACCCTCTTTGCACCAGGCTTTACCGGAACCTTCTATGCCAAATTTGGCTTCGTCCCTGTATGCCAGTGGTCCTACCTTCAAGACATAAGCTACTACCGTAGCCAATGCCTCACGGTTTCTTACTGCATCGGGGATATGTATCCCCCCTTCGCTAGTGGCTTTCCCTGCATAGGGCATCACTAGTAAGCGCCACCCGGTCGGTTGCGGTAGCCTTTCGCTCAAAGAAACATCCAGCCTGGACGGATCCAGTACTTTCTCCTCTTTGTCTACATAGGCTTCGGCTACAGAAGCATTACGCTTCTGGTTTTCTTCCGCCGCAACGTGATCAGGCACGTATAATACTTTCGTCATTAATCAATTCTCCTGCATTTCTGATCTACTCAGAAGCTCTTTTATCTCTGTTTCACAAAATTGAAGCCCTCTCAGTTCCCCTACCAGTTCTCTATAATCTACAAACTCTTTGGGGGAGCCGTGTAAAATGGCCTCCTGCGTCAAAGTAATCCTTTCCTGTACTACTTTAAGTATATGATAGGAGAAATGAGTAAGATCTTCCATACTATAAACTAAAATGTCCCTTTAAATCCCTTTGGACCTTTATGTGCGCTGGCTACTTTACGTGTTCTAGCTGAACCGCCACGCCTATAGCCTGTCTCTAATGCGTCTTTTGCTCTTCTTTGGTTGGCTCTTGTAATTTCTTCTTTTCGGGCTGTTGTTTCCGCATCTTTTTTAGCCTGTTTTTTCTTTATGGTATTCTGTCGTTTTACGGTCGTTGTTTGTTTTTTAGCTTCCTTCACTATGTTGTTTATAAGATTCGAGAATTGCCTGTTAATACCTGACGTCCTATTCGCAACTTGTGCCAAAAAGGGAATGTCTGTTGGATTAAGCGACTGTTTTACAACTTTTTGAAGACCTTTTGTTCTGCCTACTGCTTTAAACATTTTACTTGCTATTTCAATGCCTTTAAGACCAACGGCGGCTTTAGCAGTATCCGTATACATGTTTATTATATTCTTGGCACGTTTCTCTTTCCTACTGGGTAAATTAGAAGGAATTGTGATACCTAATTCCTTATTTTTCATGCTTTGATAAATAGCTTTATCAGCAGCACTGGGACCTTTATCGCCCGTTTTTGTCTTGGTAGGATCCGTCTTCGGCCCTACTTTTGCAGTCAAGCGTATTGGCCCTTTCATTCGTGATTTAGCATCTAGTTTGCGGTTTTCTGCTGCGCTTCTTTTTCTGGCTGCATTTTCCGCATCTTTTTTGACCTGGCGTTCGCGGGCGTCTGTGGTTGTCGTTCGTGATGTGGTTTTCGTTCGTGATTTAGCATCTTTTTCGCGATTTAAAGCTGCGCTTCTTACACCAGCGTCTTTTCGCGCAACTCTCTTTACGTTGCGCTCCCTGGTATCCTTAATTGCAGACGCTACCGAGCCTAATTTGTTAGCTTTATTTAATAGCCCGCCAAGACCGCCTGTGCCACCCGCTTTTTTATAGGCGTCTAATTGCTCTTTCGTAACCGCTGCCTTGTTTTGGGCCTTCATACGTCCTGCAAACGTCTTAGGCTTTCTGGACTCAGCATCCTTTCTACGGTTTTCTGCTGCGCTTTTTATGGCTTCTGCGCTAGGGCCTGACGGTGTGCTTGTCGCGCTGCTCTTCGCTTTATGCGCCCGTCTAAGTAGTGAAATCTGCCTTTTTTCATCAGCCGGAGGCAGTCGTTTTTTTATAATCTCTTTTTCTCTCTCTTCTAGTACTGACATTACCTGATTCTCCGCGTTATTTTATCTAAGTTCCGTTGTTTCTTTCGGGCTTTGGGCTTTGGCGGCGGGTAAATTGCCTTGGCTCTTTCTAACAGGCTTTCCGCTTTCTCTTTCACTGCTTTGGATTTTTTCCGTAAAGGATGGTCTTCCACCCCTAGAAAACACCCCTGAAGTTTGTGCCCTTAACCATGGCTCCCTGCCCTGGTCCTTTTGAAAAGGCACCATGCTTGTTGGATTTGCCTCGTTTTTGTTTCTTGGCCGCACCACCTTCAGCGTAATACTCTTCAGAAGCAACGCTGCCGCCGCCTTTCATGCCTCTCGCTGGCACTGCTGGCACTGCTGGCACTGCTGGCATTTTTCGGGTAGCTGCTCGTTTGGGAAAAAGGTATCCAGTCAAATCATCGGCAGTCAGTCCTCCTGTATCGTCATCTGGATCTCTAATCTTGCGAATCTCGCCACGGTCCTTAGAAGACATCAGTCCTTCCAGTTCATAAGGTATCTCTTCTTCAACAGTTTCTGTTGTTGTTATTCGTTTTGGCATAGCAGTTCCGCCCCCATTAAATAATTGGTCGTTCATTTTTTCCGCTTTTTCAAGCAGTTTGTCCGCCTCAGTGGGCGACATTTCTAACTGCTTTTGCATTTGCGCTCTACGAACCATTGGTTAATCCCATATATTGTCAAAACCCAGGCCCTCATCCGGTAAAGGAGAGGGTATATGCTCACTCTGGACCTCAAAACCACGGTTTATAACGTGATTTCCTTCAGCCCAGGGTATGGTGTATACAGATCGGTCGATTATGTATCCGCCGTCAATGCGCGGAGTCACTACCGTACCGTCACTATAGATGTATCCGCCGTCAATACGCGGAATAACATACTCTGTTGCAAAAACAGAAAACGACAATAACATTGTCGCTAAAATTTTTGTATAAAACATCTTCATTTCCCCACTCTTTTCATTGCAATTTTGTGCGCTTCAGTAAAAGTCTTGCCTCCGCGCATTATTTTACGCATCTCCGTCATATGTTTGCGTGTATGGTGTTCGGAATGACGTTTTAACGCCTGTTTCTGTCTTTCTGTTAGTTTCTTTACCGCACCGCCCTTTTTATAGGACAAAGCAATCGCCTTGGCCTGGTCCGGATTGGTCACCTTTTTCCCGCTACCACTACGAAGAGTGCCTCTTTTGAACTCCCCCATCACTTTTCCGACTTTATTTCCGGGCATGTTACTCTCCTCTGCCTCCACCACCCATGCGATCTATTCGCTCCATGTTTACATTCGCCCTTAACTGGGCAATGTCCTCCTGCGAATCTATCTTCTCACGGGTTATTCCCTGGCGTTCGGCCTCCCGTTGCTCCTCAAACGCCTGTTTCTCGGAAAACTCGTCCGCTTTCCGTTGCATATCCAATGCTTTAATGTCCAATTCCTTGGAACGAAGCTCTACCAGCGGATCCGGTCCTTCCTGGGGCGGCATTAGTGCGCCCATGACCTCTTCTGTGATTACCGCTATTAGCTGCGCGACCCTGGGCTCTATATCCACCTGTTGCGGTTGCTGTCCCATGGCCATTTGCTCCTGCATCGCCTGTTGCATCTCCGCCGTCGCCATATTTCGGGCTTTAAACGCTATATGCTGGCATAAATGCGACTGCAATAGGCCAAAAATAGCAGGTGTGGACGCAGGAACAGGTGTTCTCATAAAGGCAATGTGTGCCGCCATGTGGGCGTCGTGATCTTGATCCGGAAATGCCTGAAGTGGCTGCTGCATAAGCGAAAAAGAGTTCTCAAGTGCCGGATCCATAGGCTCTGGCTGCTTCGGCGGCGGTAAAATGGCCTCAATGTTCTGCACACCCACCGCTTCGTACATTCTGCGGAATGCCTCGTACATGTTGTGCATCTGCGGACTCGACTGCGCCAGTTGTAATTGTGTCTGTGCCAGCGCCATACGCTGTGATACCGAGAAAATGTTGGGATCTGCAACCGGAAGTACGTCCACCCGGTCATCAAAATCCGTCTGTTTGATCATGGCATCTACACCTACCAACTGGTAGGGGTACATGGGAGGCAGGGATTCCGCAAAAATCCTTGCCATCATCCTGAATTCCTGTTTCTGGGCGTAGTACATACGTTTATGTATGGCCGACATCACCCTGGAACCACGTTCCAGTAGTGCTACCGTCGTTCCTACCGCCGCCTGTTGATTCCCATCGCCTACCTGAACGTCCGCTATCGCCGCAAAACGGCGCCCGGCATCCACTACAAACCCTAATAACTGCATTAATGTTTGGCTGGGCTCTTTATAAGGTAACGGCATAAGGCTGTCCCTTAATGCACTGCCTGGAGCATCAATATCACGAAATTCTCCGGGAGATAACGGCTCATCAGCATCCCTGATGCGTATTCCACGGGCCTTGAATCCTGCGGGCAGATTAGCCAGCGTACCAGCATCTATTAACTGCCTTAAAATGGACGTTGCCGACCGTCCCAGGCCACCAATCATGTGCAAAAGACCAAATCCATAGAACCCCAGACCCGGTAAAAACTTGTAATGCGCGAAATACTGCTGTTTACGGTAGTATTCGTCGCCCTGTTTCCAGTTCCGCCGGATGGCCAGTATTTTAGAACTGCCCTCGTCTATGGTAATGATGTATGGCAACTGAATGCCTGTCTCTTCGTTGTCCATGGGGTTACGATGCTCAAACCCAGGCAAGTCCAGATCGGTATGGACCTCCAATAATGTGCAGTCCATATCTCCCGTGGTCTTCTCAATCCCACTTAGCTCACGCTCCTTGTTGCGTAACTCATCGTCCGCTTCATAGGGCTTAAGCTCAATATCCCTGTAAAAGCCGCCCGCCTGGAATTTGCGTATGTCATTCATCGACAAACGGGTGACATGCGTGACCCTGGAGGAAGATGCAAGATCCGTCGCATTGTATGGGACGACTAGGTCGTCCGCTGGGACGAACCGGGACACCGTGCGATCCAGGATGTCATCAAAATAAATTTTCTTGAAGGCACTACCTGCCAACGGCAAATAGAATAACAGCCTGTCCATCTCCGGATCGTATTCATCCATTACATGAATAATCTGGTAATTCATGAAATCCTGAATGCGTTGTGCCTGGGAAACTGTTTCCGGAGTAGAAGTACCCACAACCTGTGTCCGTACAGGACCAGAACTGGGCAATAATTCTTTATATGCCTGAGCCTGGAATTGCGTGACTGCCTCGGCAATCAAAGGATGGGTTACACCACTGGAGCCCCGGAACGGTTCTTCACGCTCCTCATACTTGATTCCCAGTAATTCCAATCCTTCGGTATAGGCGTCTTCCCATTCCTGACGACCTGAGCGGTCATCCTCGTACTTGGAGATGAGATCCTGTGCAATGTCCGTTAAATCTTCCTCGTCCAGGATTTCCGCAAGATTCGCATCCGGCTCCTGTAGCATCTGCTGTTGCAAAAGCTCCTGCATCTCCGCATCGTCACCACCAATCAGAACGGAACCATCTTCCTGCTCTGATACTTCCGGATCCTCTTCAAGCTGCTCTACAATAATTTCTTCGTCATCATCGCCCATGCCACCAAGAGGCATGCCCTGTGCCGGAATTGCACCGTCAATCAAAGATGTAGGTTCAGTAGCCATATTACTTAGTTAACCCCTTCGATTTTTCGTAGGTTCGTAACGAACCCAGCCCCAGTAATCCCCCTAACACCGTCATCAGACTTGCCATGTCAAACTCGGGTAATGCTGGTATTTCTGCGCCAAATAAGGCTACCACAAAAATAATAATAGGTTGTAGCACAAAATGGTAGGCAAATGCTACCCCACAGACCCAACCAATAAAGGGGCGCCACGAACTTTTAAAGAAATCGGGGGACGCCGCCTCAATTTTATTCACCTCAATCTGCGCCATCGCGTTATCATGTGCCTGTTTCTCGGCCATGGTCGCTATCTCATGCGCTAACTTCGCTTTCTGGTCCTTGTCCTCAATAAACTTGTCCAATAACCCTGTCACGGGTCCTATCAGTGCCTGAATCATTAGAATATCCTCGTTTCCTTGTGCCTTGTTGCCAGGTTATCTCCACCTACCAGTGACCTGTCTTCCCCATTCTCCTTGGGCGTACTTTTCTCAGTGTAACCGTCTTTATCGTCGTCCACTAGAAATGAGGCCGCTGTAGCCCCTGCTGTAGTCGCTGCTGTAGTCGCTGCAACACCCTTCATTAATTTTGCGTCTGCCTGTTGTTGGGCCTCTTGCCGTAGTTGCTTCGGTGTCTTTTCTATATGTCGATGCTCTTTTTTAGGTTTTCTAGGCAACTTTTTGGCTGCGCTTACTGCTCTTGCGGCTTTCAATGCTTGCGCTGCCGCACCTAGCAGTGGTCCTAAGGGTCCTGCCATTGTTTTCTCCTCAATAATACATTCTTGGAGTGAGTCTATATTCGGGTATGGGATCCTCTTCGTCACTATCCAGCCGTAGAAAGCCCCCTCTGCGGTAGCGAATCAGGGCCATGGACATTGAATCGCAGTAATCGTCATGCTCTCCATGCGGAAAGGCCGCGCATTCCTCTATTAATTCGTCCGCAAATTTTTTGTCGGGAGCCCATACCTTACCAGATTCGAAAATTGGTGCCACCATGTGCATGCGGGTATGCTTGTCGCGGCCCTTGCTGGGCGTGTAATTGACTACCGGGATCCCTATGTTGCGTAACTCGTCCGTCAAAGGAGTCCCTGTGGCTTTCGCCTCGATAATGACCATGTCCGGGTCCCAGTAATTGTACTCCTCCAGTGCCTTTTCCTTTAACTCGGGGAAATTCCAGCGTCCCCTCTGTGCGTCCATCAATATAAGATGATCCGGACCTCCCTCATCTGGCTGGAAAATCCCCCAGGTAGTAATGGCACTGTAATCCGCCGTTTCCTTCTTACTAAACGCCGTATCGTAACTCTGCATTAAATAACTGACCGGAGGAACCGCTTCCTTTTCCCACAAATTCCACCATTCCTTCTTGATAATTGCACCCTCGGAAGCCGTAGGATTTTGCTGCCATTGGGCATTCCATTTGCCCACGGACAGTGATGCCTTGACCCTTAACAACTCGTCCTTGTTCCAGAACTCCGGCCACAGGACATTGTCGCTCGGTAAAATGGCCGGGAACTCCACAATATCCCACTGGTCCGATAGTACATCCGTAGCCTGGGCCTTCACCAGCTTGCCCGTCAAATCCTTCATCGACCAACGTGTCATTACTACGACGATGGATCCACCTGGCTGGAGTCTCTGTCGGGGACCCGAGGTGTACCACTCATACGCATTTTCAAGCGCCGTATCAGACAGTGCATCCTGCTCGGAATGCGGGTCATCAATAATGAGAAGGTCAGCACCGCGACCTGTAATCGCGCCGCCAACACCAGCCGCATAATACTCGCCGCCTTGCGCCGTTTCCCAGCGACCAGCAGCTTTGGAATCAGCCTTAAGATCAACATCCGGAAATATCTCCTTATACTCACTCATCTCCATTAAATTACGCACCTTACGGCCAAACCGTACCGCTAACTCCGCCGTATGCGTCGTCTGGATTATCTTTAATGCAGGATTCTTGCCTATAAGCCACGCCGGAAGCAGGTAACTCGCAAACTCGCTCTTGGTATGCCGGGGCGGCATGTTGATAATGATCCGGGAACCACGCTCCGTGGCCAGTTTCTCAAACTCCGTGGCTACCCGCTTGTGGTGCGCTCCCTCAATAAACCCGTCATATACATGGTTTACGAAGGTCATGAAGTCGTCCTGCGCCGCCTCACGTACCGCCAGGGTACGCCGCGCCTGTTCCAGAGCCAGAATCTCCCTGGCTAACTCGTCACTGACCGCAGTGAGACCTACCATTTCACACGATTAGCCCAATATGCCGCCGAGCATACGCCCCTGGCAATGTTCTTGGCATGCCGTGCCTTAAAAGACTTGCGCCGTGCTTTCTCCTTTGCCGTCGCAGGGCTCTTGCCCGCACCTGATACACCCTGCTGACCAAAGCGAATGACCTTGCCGTTCTCGCAGCCCTGGCCCTTGGCCACCACAACATGCGACTTCGTAGGATGGTTCGGGGTCCGTTTAGGCTTGTTATAGCCGCTAACACCCACTCTCGCGAAACGTGGATCCTTTTTAGCAGCCATCAGAATATCCTTGTCTTCTTGCGACGATTCTTCATCACTTTACCACACCCTACCGCAATGAAACCGCTCTTCTTCCTGGCCGCACCACCCTTTCTAAACTGCGACTCCCGTAACGCCTTGTCCGTAGGGGCCCCTGGGGACCCAGGGCTTCGCATACTCTCTCCTGAACCCTCTTTAATCCGGGCTCGCTTGGCATGAATGTTGTCCCATAAACCAGCCATCATCCACTCCCTCTACCGTAGATAGCATAGAGTACC
>VTLG01014507.1_pt1 | contig 48581 bp, 56 predicted proteins | sample 4694571 | NCBI WGS metagenome assembly VTLG01 (sample SAMN12604809, study PRJNA352737) | marine metagenome | biome: ENVO:00000447; feature: ENVO:00000209|ENVO:00000569|ENVO:01000036; material: ENVO:00002151; isolation source: viral sequences binned using virsorter ... | reverse complement strand
CCAGCATCATTATTACTAAGACTGATGCGAGAGGTGTTATCAAGTTTAAGAGTATCAATCCAAGTAACTGCATTATTAGCAGTACCAGCTGTAGCTAGTTTTAAATCAATTTTTCCATCTAATAATTGAACAGCAGATGCCTGATTACTTGATGCACCAACATATTCCCATCGGCTATCTGTTGAGTCATAATAAGCATTATGAACAAATGTAGCATTAGTAGCAGCACCAGTAGCTTTAACTCCTACAATACTTGAATCTGCACCTATACTTAAATGAGCAACATCAGTATGCGTTGCTGGTATTGATGATGTTCCTATTCCAACACGACCTCCTGAATCAATAACCATCCTAGTAGCTGCATTTACAAGAATATTTAGTTTATTTAATTGATGGTCATAATCAAATCCACCAATGTTATCATCGCCACTATCAGCAAAAAATATAAATCCATTGCTTGAAGTTCCTGAAAGAATAGACATTCCAGTATCGCCACTACTTTCAATAACTAAATCATCTGCATTAGTATTTGCAGTTCCCCCTGATGATGATGGTTGTATATGAAGACCTCCACTTATTATTTCATCATAAGTTCCAGCACCATCTCCATTTACAGTTAAATCTCCCGATATAGTTAAGTCACCAGATATTGTTCCACCACCAGTTACTGGGGCAGACCTACTTAAATTTCTCATTTATTACCCCCTTAGAATAATGCTATAACTTTAAAAGCAGTTTCACTACCACCAAATACAAATGCATCACAAGCGAATGGAACTATACCACCAGGAGCAAATACAGCCGATACGGCAGCTCCAGGTATTACTACTGTTCCACCACCAGCTAGATAAAGAGTTAAATCTTGAGTCCCAGCAGGAGCGACTACTCCCATTAATGCTCTTGATGTTGACGAAAATGATACTTTGGTATCACTTGTTGCGGTTTTTATTTCAGCCGAAGTTACGGGTGCTCCCGATTCCTTTACACTCCAGCTTTGAAGTCCTTTTGCCATCTTGTTTCTCCTCTATGCCTTACCGAGCTTGACAATTCTCATGGGCATATGTTTGTTTAATTTAATTATTTAACAGCATAAACTGGAATAGGAAAACTGATAGAAATGTTTCTTTTATTACTTTGGTCATCAGCAACCTTTTTCCAAAACTCTCTCATGTAATATTCCTTTCCTTGAATATCACCTTGTAATTCTTTTTGCATTGCTTTCATAAAATCTACAACAGCAAGAGATAACATCCTATTCAAATTGACATGAGCAGACTCATCTGCAGTTGCTCCAGTCTTAGGTATTTGATATATTGTGATACTTTCTCCAACATTTTCATCTGTTAGTGTAGAACCAGAAACAACCATATTTGAATTACCACCTCCACTAAAACTATCAATAGTGTAATCAGCATCATTACTAGCTGAACCTATTACTCTAATTTTATCACCTGCTGCAAATCCACTTGTTGTATCCCAAAAATTATTAGTATCATCTGTAGTTATTCTTGTTCCTGAAAGTGCAAAACTAATATTAGTTCCAGATGCTCTAGCTGAAGTAGTTTCTAATGCTTCAGATATAAATAATTCAGATTCGTTAAATGAAGTATATTCAATTCGTAATCCATTAGAAATATCTTCATTAGGATATATTAACTGAGTTCTTACTTTTTCAGCGGGAAGTCGTATTTTATAAGAATCTAAAGTATCAATATTTCCACCATCTATAAATTGCCACAAATGAATGTATCTACCATATAATTCATAATACCAAGTTCTATGTGTATCATAACTCATTATTCTGGGTCTGTATCCTCAGTAACAGTTGGGTCAAATACAAGTCTTTTAATTTTTTTGTATTTTGAATCTGAAGTATCTTTTACAGATATAGATTTTACTGCTACCATATCAAGTGGAAGCACATATTCTCTTTCACCATCTATAATATTTTGTTTATTTACTTTTAATTCTTCACCATGAGAAGACTTAATAGTATGGACTGCATCTTTTATCCACGCTAATGCTAAACCAGTACTATTAACACCAGCTCGTTCCATCATTTCTTTAACAGTCATTATGATTGGTCATCTAGTATAGCTGCTACATGAGCATTAACTGTTGCAGTCCCCTGAGAAGCAGGTCGTAAATTTGCATCAAGAACACAACTCCTAGCATGTAAATCTGCAACTGTGCAATTAGGTGGTTTTATTATTAACATTTCTCCAGGCCCTACAACAATTAAATCTTTTTCATTAAAAACTGCATTACCAGCATCTAATACAAAACCTATTCCCTCTGTAGTGGTTGTAGATATATTCTTAATACATAACCATCTAAATATGTCTGCAGTTGCTACTTGAGTTGATGAACCAATATATGAATCACCAGTGTCTAATAAATCTGTAGTTGAAGAGTCACCAACTACTGCAACCTCTGCAAATACCCATTTATCACTAGCATCAGCTGGTTCATAAATTAAACCTCCACTCATACTAGCTTTTATTTCATCTAATAATATTGATGCTGATAAACTTGATGATGCTTTATCTGCCATTGTTATCTCCTATATTGTCTTTGTGGTTGCGGAGCTGGTTGTGCTTTAGGTTGACTTCCAGCCATAGCAACAAATGCATTATTATATTGCTCATTTAAAGTTTTTGCTCTAGCTTCCATCCATCCATAATCAACAACTGCTTTCTGTATTTTTGCACTATAATCTTGTAATTTATTCGATACTTCTGAAGTATACGATTGTAAATCTGAATTGAATTTAGCAATTTTACTTTGATTATCCTGCTGATAAGATGATATTTCTGCTGAATATTTTTGTAGTTTATTCGCATCGTTCTTAGATGACAATTGAGCATTTTGTATAGAAACTTGTAATTGAGCCTGATACTCTGCATTTTCTTTATTAAAACTTTGTACAGCATCCTGTACCTTTGCTTGAAATTCTCCTATTTGAGAATTAATTGTTTGTATTCTTCCTGCTAACATCTCTGGGTCTTCTTCTACACTTATCCAATTTTCAGCATCTCCGAAATTAGGAACAACTGTAGGCCCGGAATATGTAGGAGCAGTCGTAGTAAATGAAACACTATCACCACTTAAACTTGGTAAGTTTGGCACTGATGATAATGATAATGAAGAAGGAATTGATGGAAAAGAAATATCACTTGGTAAATTTTTAGAAGATAAAGCAGCTTGTAAAGATTGTATAGATGCATACAAAACAACTAAATATACTTTATCATCAGGAAAATATCTAATAGTACTATCACTATGAGCTAAAGCATTCCCGTTTACATTATTAACAGGAGTTTTATTAACATAATAAATTCTATATTGACCAGAAGAACCTGATGGAGCAGGAAATACTAAAACTGCACCATATTGACTTAATATATAAGCAGGACTATATGCAGATGCATAATGTAAACTAGTTGAATCTGTAACTCTATCTTTTAAACCTATTGGTATTTTTCTACATTCTCTCCAATCATCATTAGTTCCAGATTCTCTCATCACATGAAGTATTTTACCTCCATCAGTAGATAATCCTCCCTGCGATGATGATTCAGTTGATTCTACTACAAAATATTCTGCATCTTGAGGTCTAGCAGAAAGACATCTACTAGTTACATCAATAACGCCATCTTTTAAAAATGTCGATAACTCAGTCTGCCCAGGGTCAGTCGAAGAAGAACTTATTGATAAGTTAGTTAATCCGTTTACTTGGTCTTCAAATGTTGCCATAATTTAAATCTTACAATGTGTGGGGGCTAAAGTGCAATACCTCAGCCCCCCATTTTTTTCATCTTTATATTGTGTTATTAACCACAAATTTCAGACTAGTCATTATCCTGCAGGAGCTACAGCTGCATCAGCAGATGAATGAACATGCGCATACCATTTACTACCATCAGTAAACACTTCGCACCAATCACCAGCTGTTGAAGCACTTTCTGTGAACTCTATAGCATCAGCAGCAGCATCAGTTGTATTAGCATCAGCTTCTTCTAGATATACTATTTTATCAGAATCGCCAGAGGTTGACCCAGCATGGGCACTACCATAAGCAACAATAGCAAAATCTTTTGAAGACACTGTTCTCATTACAAACTTAGCATGCCATCCAGCGATTGCAACAGATATTTGTGGTAAAAAACAAACAACATCTGCGCTTGAATTTTGGTCACACATAAATATCTTACCAGAATCACCATTTACTAATTGCTTAGAAGTAGTATCTATGGCTTCTACAACAGAGTATCCGTAAGAAGGATGACTACCTATTTTTACATTAGCCATTAGTTATCTCCTTATGATACAGTATAAGCGCCAGTGGCACCTGTTCCTTGTTGAACAAAGAATGTTCTCACAAGCCACTCACCATCATTAGGACAAAAGAAATGCAGTACACTTCCTGTTCCTAAAGCGTTATTACCAGTGGTAGGTGTGTATATCAGATTTTCTGATGATGGAGCTGAGTAAGTTCCAGCAGTTTCAACAGCTACTGCATTAGAACCATTACCTAACTGTCCACCAATTACTTGTTTAGCTAATACACCACCAGCGATTAATGTAGAACCAGAACTCGAAAGAGCTCCTCCATTAACTGCTATTGTGTGAGCACCAGTTGTCCCATCTGGAACATCAGCATAATCTAAACACAAGTGAGTACCTTTACTAGCTGTAGGAAGATGTATTGTTCCTGCACCACCAGCGGTTACAGCAGATGTATTTACTGCATTTGCTATAAGAGTAGCTGCGTAACTATCGCCTTGGTCGGCACTACTAACAGCTGCTAGAGCTGCTACGGCTTCTGCTTCAGATACACTAATACCTGTCGCTGAAAGATTGCCTTGATAACCAGAGCAAAAGTCAAGATACTTATCGTAATCATCTAAGATATTATCGAACTTATTTTGTCCGTACATTGGATTTGCCATTATAATACCTCCTTATGACCAGTAAGCATGAGCTTCAGGCATTTGCCATTCCATCCCAGCTTCTGTTTGGATTAAGTCGACTCTACGGTCAACACCACTATTTTCTAAGGTTTGGACACCAACGTAGATTGCGGTATCACGATTAAGTCCGTTACCAACAAGAGGCCTGTATGCACAATGCTTCATATTGATAGCAAGAATTTTAATCGGATGACCATCTAGGTGTATATTCCTAGCTACATTCATATCACCATAAGGTGTAGAAATAACAGAAATATCAACTCCAAATACCTTCTTTTTAGCTGTCAGAGACATATCAGCTCTAAAATTAGGTGAAATCTCAATATTATTTGAGAAATATCCACTCAATTTATGTAGCCAATTGTATGTAGGTGTATCACAAAAGAACACAGATGCATTTGCATTATTGTGTCTTGGGTCAAGAAAACTACTCATGTCATCTAAGAAATCGTCTTGTGTTTTGCTTGCGTGTGTCAAGCTAAATACATTACCATAACTTGAAATGAAATCAACAGCACCTTGTGTGTACCACTCATCACCTGAATCATATTGAGAACCAAACAAAATACTTTGTTCAATATCCCATTTATGTTCAATCAACTTTTCACGCCAGATTCTAGCAAACTCATTTGCTTCATACTTTAGCACGGTAGCACGAGTTGTGTTATCCATTGCCATAGCTGTTTTCCAAATTTGAGTACGCCCGTAACCTGTCGAGAAAGGTTGGTCTTTCCAAGTCTCTGGATAACCAGAACCTTGAGCGTGAGCAGAACCTACGACATAGCATCTTTTTGCTTCAAGAGTACTTGCAATACTCTCACCAGCAATTGATACGCCAGCTAATGATAATGAAGCAGTTGAATAAGAACAAAAGTCTAAAGCAGAACCAACACTTGCAGGTTCTTTTACAACTTTTACTCTTATGTTTTTATATGCATCAGTTCCAACAGTACTACCAACTTGAACTACTCTTACGAGACAGTATTCTGTTTGTGTGCCTGGAACTCCATCAGCACCAAGATTTAACTTGATTATTTGGTCTTCAAGAAAGAACTGAGGCATAGTATAGCTGTTACCAACTTGTACTTCATCATTAGATGTCTGTCCGTACCTATTTCCTCTATTACCTCTATAATCATAATCAGTACCCATAAGTAACCATAGTTCATCTCCAGCATTTAATAAACCAGCAGTAGCTGTAGCTTCAGTATCAACAGCAGAGTGTTGACCAGAAGATGCAGCGTGATGAGCTACAATATAAGAATATCGTTTATGAAAAGAAGGTCGTCTTTCTGTGAATTTAAACTCGGGGTCATCTGTTGATTTCTTCGATAGTCTTGATACCATTCGGAAAAAAGGGTCTGAGGCTATTGCTAGTTCAGAAACTCTATCTCCAAAGTTATACTTTCTACGAAGAACACCAGTGTCGAGACTAGTTCCAAGTCTGGAACCCGCCGCACCACCGCCAATATCAGCAGTTGACTCGAGCGAAAATGAGTCAGCCATTTTGACTTCTCCTTATATTAAGTTAAGGCACTTAGCTAATTTTTAGCCAAATGCCGAGTCTAGTTCGGAATCAATTCCTAAAATAGCTTCAAATATTTGGTCATCAGGTGAAGATTCTTCATTCCTGCTAGCACCACCTATAGAAGATGCGCTTTGAGGTTTTTGACGAACTCTCTTCATCTGTTCAGACATATCTTTTCTAGCTGAATCAGCTACACTTTTATCACGATTTTCACGATTCTTTAGATAATAAATATCTTCTAAAGAAAGTGTTCGTGAATTAGCATAGTCAACAAGTTCTTTCCATTGTTCATCATTTACGTCATGCTTCGCTCTAAACTCTTTTTCAGCCGAAAGTCGATTACTTTGATTTTGCTGTTCTGCTTGATGCTTGTTCAGGCGTTGACTAACAACACCATCAATAGTAGCTTGCAGAACTTTTGCTGAATCTGAATCAGTATTACTAACTGCCTCATCAGCGTCAAATATAAAGTCATCATCCAAACCAAGTTTCTCCGTTACCTTTTTAGGGGTTGAACCACCACCCTCAAAGTAGTCTCTTACATAAGAAACTAAATTGGGGTCTTTTTTCATTGCGTCAAGAACGGGTACATATGGTTCTAGTTCAGATAAACGAGTGTTAAGTCGCTTAGCTTCTGCACTTGAATCACCATACCTCTTTTCCCAATCGTGCTCTTGTGAATTAGCTTCTGGACTCATTTCTGAGGTTTCAGATACTTGTTCTTCCTGCACTTCAATAACTGGTTCTTCTTCCGGCTCTAGTATACCTTGATTTACCTTACGGTCAAGAGCTTCAAAAAAATCGTCAGCTGTGTCTGGCATGTCAACATTAGGGCTATCTATATCAAAATCTTTTGAATCAGATAGGTTGTCTGTTTTTTGTTCAGCCATAATTTCTCCTTAATTTAAGTTAGCAATAATGAAAAAAACAACTATTCTTTAGCAGACTTAATATTGTCTTTTCTTACAGTCGCTGCTAGTCCTAGTTCTTTCATTTGCATATTTGTTTCGTTTTTAAGTTTTTCTCTATATGCCGATTGTGCTGCTTCTGTTTGCATCACATCTTTTTGTATAGACATATCAGCATCTTTTACTTTTTCTTTAATGCCTGATTGTACTAATTGTCTTTCTAGTGTTTCTATAGTACCATTTCTGTCTTTTACAATTTGGTCTAGTTGTTCTAATTGGTTTCTTAATTGCATATAAACCGATTTACGTTTTATTATTGCTTCTTTATTTCTTACATCTGTTTCTTGTAACATTGCAATATCATCTATTAATCCAGATTGATACCACTTAAAATATTCTTCTAATAATGCCCATCTATTTAATGGGAGTGTAGAACCTCCAATAATTCTTATATCAAATCTTGCAGTTGCATAATCATTCCATTTCTTTACAGAGTTTCCTAAATCATCAAATATTGGAACATTGATTTCTACAATTTTTTCTTCATTTATATTGTTAGGTTGTACAATTCTAAAAACCTTATGAGCTAAATAAGTATCTTGCGCCCAATCTTTAAAGACCATTCCTAAATGTTCTAAAGCAGGTTCTATTACATTCTGCATCCAAGATTTAATTCTTCTTGTTCCATATTCATCCATTTGCAGTAATCCACGATATGTCTCTGGGCCACTTCCACTATCACCTTGCATTGAAGAATAAACCCCTGCTACATATTCCATATCAGCTTTAGCGTTCTGGGTAATGCCGTAAAAAGCATTGTTTAGTGGAAGGGGCTGAACTGGAGTAGGAGGGGCAAAGCCCTGTCTATATTTTAATAATGCACCGGGAGCAGATGAGTACTTTTCCCACTCTTCTTCAGGCACAGAACCCTCTTCATACATCCATCTTAAATTAGATGCTAAGTTAGCATTATGTATTAGAATTTGATGAGCCTTATTTAATTCTTGTTGTTTTCCAACTAGTGGATTTACTGCACTCATTGGATATGGAGTTCCTGTGTATTGGTATACAAAAGGAACTATAGGATAATCTTTTATTGGAAGTATTTCATTATAAAGAAGTTTGTCTCCAACAACTATTGTAAATCTTATTCTGTCTTCATAAAAATCAATTGCATCAACAATAGTACCTGCTATTGTTTTATTTTTTATCATTATATCGTATTCTGCTTTTGTAACAACACGATTTTCTATTCTAGATTCTGCTTCTTTTAATTTATTAATTAAAATTATTCTTTGTTTTTCTATTGATTCTTGTGCTTCTCTACGAGCTCTTTCTATTTCTAGTTCTGCTCTTTCTTGTATAATTTCACCTTTTTGTACAGATTCAGATAATTGTAATGCTTTTTCTTCTACCTGAACCATCATTTCTGATTCAAAATCTTTTAAATCTACTTCTACTTGCCTTTCAATAGATTCCATTTCAGATGGCCCGGGAGGTAGATTAATAAAAAGATTCATAAAAGAAACTTTTTCTTTACTATAACATTCGTAATAATCTATAACAACATCTTCCTGCCCTTTTGCATCCCAAGATTCAGTAGAAGTATCTGCTGGGAATATTATATCTGTTTCCATCATATCTCTATCAGAGTAATTATTTTGACCAGCTGAATCACTATTTGCATTTTTTATTTGTCTTACTTTATCTGGAAATAATTTCTTTACCTGTTCTTTAGGCATATCTTTTCTAACCATGATATAAGTAGCATCCCTAAAAAGAAAGTCTCTAGATGCAGGGTCTGGATAAATATCAAAAGGTTCAACTCTTTTAAATACGACTTCTCCTAATCCTCTATCTTGATTAGGGTCTACATCTACTTGTAGATAACCAACACCTTTAACAAGAGCATCTTGTACTACTTGAGCATAAATACTATCACCATTTGAATTATACCAACAATAATCAGCTATATCAGAATGTACAGCAGCTACATCAGCATCACTTCCCTCTGCCCCTACAGCTTGCCATCTAGGAGTATTTGCAGTTGCAAAGAACTTCATCATCTCAATAACAGGAGTAATCCTATTAATTGTAAAATTTGGCATACCAGCAGACTTTAATGCATCTACTTCTTCTTCTGTAAGCTGTTCTCCTAAAAAGAACTCATAGGCTTGTTGTGATATATTTTCCCATTTCTTTCTTCCAAACCCGTTTGCCTTATTATACAAATCGTGTATTTCGTCTACTATTTTTTTGTTGCCTCTAGCCATTAGTTACCTTATTCATTTACTATATCCCAAATAGTTTTATGCCTCTCAGTATATTCTTTGGCTCCACGAAGATTTATTGACCCCATTTTTGGGTATTTTATATCTAGACCAGCAGAAAACGCATCAGTCTCTATTTTCATTATTGCATCCATATGAGCTGCTGGGTTATCATATGTTGTTTGAACAGGTTCACCAGTTTTCCAATCAGTACCTGTCAAAGATGCATTATATTCTGGGCCTGTAGGGAGATATTCCATTCTATCGAGAAATGGAGTTTTGGATGGGTTTTCCATAGCTTCTAATCTAGAACTTTCAGTCAACCATCTGTACGCATCAGTTTTATTAAACGGAATGTCTGCCTCTGCAAAATTTTTCTTTAAAGCATCCAGAGCATCTCTAATTGCTTGTTGTTCTTCAGGTCTATCGTGCCAATGTTTTTCCTTGACGGATAACTTCTCTCCAGATAAATGTCTTTTTTGGTGTCCTTTTTCATGAGACAAATACATATCCTGTTGCATCTTACTTTTGGGGTCTAATGTTCCTCTTGGCATGAAAACCCTACCATCTTGCGTAAATGCACCTGCATGGGGGCTAAACCTTTTAATATCTTCAAGAATTACATCGCCAGGAGCACCTTTTTCACCTTTCCTAATCTCTATAATGCCAAGTTCTTTGAACTTCTTATTCACATCTTCTTTATAATGACTTAGTTCATCTTTAGTTGCAGGTCTAAATCTTGAATGCCGGCTATAATGCTTGAACAAGTCTGGGTTTGTAACAGCCTGCTTCTTTCTCCCCTTCTCCCTTCTACCAGTCCAATCAACTGACATTACTTCCCCAGTCTCTATATTTTCTAAAACTCGAAGATTACTGCCAGATTCTAGTTTTTCATACGCTTCTACTGTTTCATATAACAGCTCTGACTCTTGGTCAGATTTTTTAATGCTTAGTATTTCAGCACCATTCTTAGGTAATGATGGAATTGCTAGTTGCAAAAGGCTAATATCTAAAGTTGATTTAAAAAGAGCTTCTAATTTTTCGGTGTCTCTTAGGCTATGTCCTTGTAACAAAAATTCTATTGGGTTCATTATCCTCTAATCTCCACATGAACTAGGTCATCGAAGCCATTGTCTTTTATTTCGCCATCACTATCCCAGTCGCCGCCCCATCGTAAATCTACTTTTAATTGTTTACCTATTCCACGAAGCATTCCACCCATATAATGAAATCTTTCTCTGTCTTCCCAGTCAATTGGGTAGGGAGCTAAGTCCACTGCTTTTCCTACTAAGTGCTTACTGTACTTAGTCTTTGATTTTCCTTGAGCCACCAATTCATCTTGTCTAGCCTCTGTTCTTAAACCCTCGATAATAGTAACATCCATTATCTTAATAAGCTCATTTAGAACATTAACGAGTTCTGGCTTAACTCCCTTTAATCTTTGTTTTGACCTTTTTCCAAATCTAGGCATTATTTTTTCCTCTGTTGTGAATATAAAATATCTGCTTTTTTTCTTACATGAAATTTTCTTGGCGGTATAAAGCTCTGCCAATATGATTTTTTTGCTCCACCATCATCAAATCCTTGAGCTCCAAGTTCTCCTTTCGATTTCATTGAAAGACTACTTGTGCTTTTAGGCAATGATATATCGTGAGTTTCTTTTGTTGCCATTACGCTACTATCCAACTTTTAGCTTTTTTAATTTTTTTCATCCAATTATCCCTTTTATCTTTGTGCATATTAGGCGGAAACGAGTGTACACAAGCATAATAAAGACTCTCTATTGTGTCATCATGTGACATTTTAGGCCCGAATGTAACTATTTCATGCGATAAATCAAAGTGAGACTCTCTTAAATGTACTAAACCCATCGAAAATCTGCCCGAAAGTCCACTATAGATGCGATTTAACTTGTTTGTACCACCCGGTTTCTCTGGTATAACTGCAATTGAGAACTTATTTAGTCTCCTTCTTTCATCATTTAATGCTTGAAATATACTTCTATTCATAGCAACATCTTCAACAGTAGATGATGTGCAGTGATATTTATCATATAATTCTATAATATAATCTACAACACCTTTTTTACCAACAATGTTCCCATCAACTTTACTTCCTATAGTAGGAATGGCCCTATGTCTTTCATATTCCAGTACATAAACATTACTTTCAGGGTCTATTGCAATAACCATTATTACACTAAAGTCAGAAGTTTTAGTATCTATATCTGTAGCTGGGTCACATCCTATAAATACATTAACTGGAACTTCTTGGTTATCTTTTATTAAATAATTAACTCCTTCTCTATGTTCATAGTAACCTTCCCAATATTTTAAATGTTTTCTTGTCCATACTGAATCATCTTCACTTTGTACTTCCATCATATATTCTTGATAGAATTTTGTACTTTGTCCAGAGTCTATATAAAACTTTTTCTTTTCTTCTAGTTTCTTTTTATTGAAAAATGAAGACCATAAGGATTCTCCATTAGGTAAGATTGCCTTGTAAGTAATTACTTTCCAAGCAAATTCTTTATTGTCTTTTTTAGCTTTTGCGTGGTTTGTAAGAAGATTGTTGATAAAAGAATCGTAGTGTACAGGAGTACCATTAATACGAAGACGGCCAGTATGAGGCTCGATAGCAGGGTAAACAACGGCAGTAACCAGATTAGCGTTTTTATCTCTTGAGTCTTGCGTAAGTGTATTTGCTTCATGCTCGAAGTCATCAAGGATGATAAGGTCATATCGTTTATGGAGTTTTGCTCCACCCCGTATCCCAGCGACATTACTCTTGGAAATGAGTTTACAACCATTTTTTAACTCTATGTCTTCTTCTGTCCATTTTTTCCCTTTAAGGTTACCAAAATAGTATTTAATCCTGTCATTAAATTCAAGATGATGCTTGACATAATCCATATTACCCACAGACAACTTTTGTGTAGCTGATACCCAAGCATAGAACAAGAAATTTTCTTCATCATTACAAAATACGAAATCTTTTAGTATAGATGCTTTAGTTAAAACTGTCTTTCCATGACCTCTAGGAATGATAATAGCAAGTTGTTTACACTCTACATTATCAATATAGTCTGCCATTTCATAGTGAAAAAAAGGAGTCTCACTACGCATGAAGTCATCAGGTAGAAATAGTTTACCAAATGCAATTAAATCTTTATGAGCTAATTGTAGAGCTTCTTCTGCTTCGCTTACGTTTTGCGAGTTTATATTTGCCATTTGATTCAAAAGTTAAAGTATTGTAAGATACGGAACAATTGCCTTTTTTATGATGTATATATTGGTTAGGCCCTTTATTAGCCAAGTGCCAATATCCAAGAACAGGTACTAAAATGATTTCGTTTTCTTTTTGTGTTCTTTCCATTGTTTTCTCTTATACTCTAAAAATTTAGCGCCTTCATAAGGATTAAATATAGTGGTAATTAATCTATTATCATCATCTTCATAATATGGGTCTATAATAGTAACTGGTGCATTAAATATATTTCTATCATCTAATCCTAGTTTTTCAGCATATCCATCTATTATTTTAAATGATGCTACTTGAAGAGCATGACTTATAAGACCACTAGCTGGGTCTTTTAATACTTGGTATCCTGAAACATGAGTATGTCCACAAGTAAGTATGTGGTCTTTCCATCCCATCTGAGCTGCCTTTGCTACACCATGAGCTGTGTTCCACATTGAATTACCTTTGAATACGTGCCTGGCATTAACTCTTATTTCTTTATTATTTGGAAATATAAGATTAAGTCTTGCTCCCCATTGTTCATAGATACCACTATGGTCTCTCATTATAAATTCTAATGGGTCACCATCACCACTCCATACGTCATGATTACCAGCTACTAAATATAACCACTCTACACTATTAACAAAGTGTTCTGTTAATCTCCATGATTCTTTAGCTGATGTAGATTGTTGTCCAAATAAGAAAGATAGTCTACCAACCCAGTTATTCTGTATATCTCCTAAATTACCAGCAAACAATCCTTCTGTATTATTTACTAGATTACATAAACTATATATTTGAGCTAAGTCTGTGCCATCATCATCTACATGAGGGTCACCAAAGTGAAGTATTCCTATCGGGCCTTTAGTATTAATATTAACATTAATGAGCTTTCTAGATTTTTTAGATTTTATTTTTTGGTCAAATTGCTTTGTTCGATGTTCTATTAGTTCATCAATCGGAATATGTTCTACTTCTCTTGTCTCTGTTTCAAATTGGGCTTTTTCTAATATTTTTGGATTAAGGAATTTCTTACCACAACCATTACACATCCACCTTTGTCTTTTTTTTGTCTTCCAGTACTGCCATCCATCTTTCTTAATTTGCCTAGTACCGCATGTAGGACATCCTACAATGTTACCTTCCGCATCTTTTCTTAACATTTAAGACTCTTTTTCTTTAGTATCTTCGACTAGTTCTTTTCTTTCTACTGATTCTAATTCTTTTGGACTAAATCCCTGAAACATTCCTATTACACCAACTTCTTTTTGTTTAACTGTATTTCCTAATGTTCCAAGAGCTTTACCTAATTCTTTTGCAGACTGTAAGACAATACCATCATCTTCACTAAAGTCTGCTAAGTCTTTTAACTTTTGAAGTATATACTCATGGTCAATACCAAGTTCTTTAGCCACTTCTAAAGCAGTCCTATCTATTTCTTTCATTATTCTCTCCTGTTTTAAAAGCACAGCTGCTTTCCTTTTTGCATTATCTTGATTTTCTTCATTAAATGCTGTCATATAAGCCTTAACAGCTCCCATACCAACTACAACATTTGTTGCAAACTCTTTTTCTTTGTTAGTAGGCGTAGTACGTTTGCGTACCCTAGAAGATGGGTTTTTTATTGTCTTAGAAAAAGTGTACCTGTTAGCATGAGAGCTGAAATCAGTATCCATAAACGTATTATCACGATTAATAAATGTTCCAACTATTGTTCTTACCCATCCTCTTGCAAATTTATAATTTTTCCTGTCACCATGATGTTTTACCTTATGAGCAACTTTTAATAATTGTACAATCCTTTTATCATCACTTAGTACCCAGTCTTTCTCATTAGCAAATCTCCAGTTATCTTTTATCTCTGGAGTTCTTGGAAGAATATTTCTGTAATGTTCTCTAAATTCTTCTATATTGTCAAATACATAATGAGATATACCTTTAATTTCTCTTTTCTCCAATCTTCCTCTCCTTCAACTTTTCTCTTAATTTATTGATTTCCATAAATAAATCATCTACTAATTCATTCACTTCTATTGGTATCATAAATTTTTTACCATTTACTTCTATAGGATGATAATTATCTATCATACTTTCAAGTATTGACTCTTGGTCTTCTATTGGTAATAAACCCAGTTCTTTTAATTCTATCGCCATACTATATATACTATGTATATGCCGGGCCCACAATATCTCTTTTGGCCCCCCTGTAGTCCCCCCAACTTAATACACTTGTCAAGTACTTGTCAATGCCCAAGTTATTTTCTATAAAAATTATATGATTTTGTCATGCAGCCATAAATCGGCTCGTGTACCCCATATCGGGATTATGAAATTCCGTTTTTTAGTTATTTTCTTAACCAAATGAAAAGGAGTAAACCATGGAAATACTATGGCTACCAATTAATGGTAAATTCGTTGAGGTATCACTTGAGATATCCGTAGACACCTACAAGATTGATGGGAAAGACCATCACATCGTGAAACATGACAGTAGTGGGTTTAGGTACTTAGCAACCGCAAACGCAATCACCAAGATGAGGGATGACTCAGCAAAAGTTGAGGCAATCATGAGTGCCTAATTGAGGGGGGATTTTCCCCCTTTGGGGGAGAGTGTATAAGGGCAGTGGTGAAAGTACTGGTTAGGTATTGATACCCCGTGTATTAGTAGCCACTCCCTTTTATATAGTATAAGATTTAATATCACTTGGGCATAAACTATAAGAGGTGCAATAATGGGTATTGTTAAAAAACTTATCACAGAGCTTAGAACAGAGATATGTGATGAAGAGTATCTACTGCTATCACATGATACAGATGAAGTCATAGATGAAATGAGTGATGTTTATAGTAAAGAAGAATTAACTGAGCAAAAGTATAATAGAGAGCAACATAAAGGTAAGATAGATGGATTAAAGAAGGCAGTATTTATATTGGGTATGTATGCTAAGAACAATAGTTATCATTCACAAAAAAATATTAACAGACATAAATAATAATAAAGGAACAATAGCATGGAATTAAATAAATGGCATCAATCTGTACGCAGACATATAACCTGTGCTGATGGTACAACCTTTTCAATACAAGCAAGTGACTTTCATTACTGTGAACCAAGAAAGATATTTAGAATAGATGATAAAGACTTTAAAGGATACAAATCTGTAGAGATTATGTGTAAAGATGAATCAGATGAAGATATATTAGCAGAATATAATAGTGGCATGGGTGTCTATGAATATGTACCAGCACATAAAGTAATAGAATTATTAAAGAGACACGGTGGTGCAATACAAGGCGAGATACCACCACTCATAGAAGATGCAATAATTAAATCATTATACGAAGAGGAGGAATAGTATGTTATTAGAAACACTATTAGTTGTATTTAGTATGATAGCAATGGGTTCATTATTCTTTTTAATATATATAACATGGACACTTAATGATAGGTTGCAAGACAATGATGATGTGATTAATAAACTACAAGATGAGATAGATATGCTTCGCAAAGAACGTACACTTAGACAATCAATACTAGAAATCGAGAAGAAATCTAATAGGGACAAAGACCAGACAATAAAAGATTTAGAAGAAATAGCAGAATTAGATAGTAGCAGAATAGTACGATTAATGAATACTATTGATAAGAAGAGTGATGAAATAGATACACTTCGTGGTATTGAAAAAGATTTAAGGAACAGAATATCAAAGCTTAATCCTAATAAAGGCAATTTTAATCAAATGGAAAAATAACCAATAAACCACATAACCGAAGGAGTCAGATATGACACTTATATTAGTACATAATAATCAATGGTCATTCAGATACTATGGTAGAATAGTAACTGTTGATGCACAAAATTATAGTCAAGCAGTAAGCAAGATATCACAAGAACTAAGGAGGAATAACTAATGGATAATTTATTATATGATGTAGATGTAGATGAAAACGGGCCATTCAAAATACCAATGGAGAATAAGCCTGTATTCTGCCCACAAGAGCCGTCATTTATGGCTGGGGCATTTAACGATGAAGAGACAGAAGAAAGAGTTAAGTCTCAAGCTGCCAGACTAAGCAAAGAAATAGATGGTAATCCTAATAGTTTAGCAACTAATAATTTAAGTTGTTATTTACACGGTACAATAGAAAACCTATGTCAGTATGATATACCAGTTCTAATAGATGGTACTATTCCAAAGATAAAATATGGAAATATCGTTGAATGTCTAGTATATGATAAACAAGATATAGTTCATGATTGTTTTCTAGTTGTTGGCAAAAGAGTATTATTTAAGGGAGATTCTAATTTATATTGCCTTATAGTATTAAAAGAAGAATTTAGTATGTTTAAAGATAAACAATATCCAACAGCTGAAGCAGATTTTACATTCTTACATACTGATGAGGAGGAATAATGAAATATATATTAGTTATTTGTCTATGTCTAGCATCTTGTAAAGAAAAGAATGAAGCTAAGATTGTTGTTGATAGGTTTAATAATGAGCATAAATATGATAGATTACCAGAGAAAGATAGCACTGCTCTATATTGTCAATTACATTATGAATGGGAAACTATTAGACATTATTATACAGAAGAAGGTATAAAATATTGGATGCAAACACTAAAATATTTTAAATAAGGAAAAATAAATGGGACTAAGATTAACATTAACTCAGACTCAAGTTCAAGTACTTAGGTCAGAGATTAAACAAATCAAGGTTGATAAAACTGATTATGTATGGCTTAACTTAGGCTTAGTAGCATATGGTATACGAAATGATGAAGGTGAGGCACAGATACATATGAGAGTCGGTATTAGAAAAGATTTAGGTACTAAACTTCCAAAAGAATTATTAGAAGTAAAAACAAAATACTTTAAATATCAAATAACTGGAGAATGTGTTGGCAATGTACCACATAAAGTAGATACTGTTGATTATATTAAACCTAAAGATTTATACGGCATGATAGAAATGTTAAAAGGTAAGGATAAAAGAGCAAAAGTTATACTAACAGACATTGAAATATATTAAATTTAATTAATAAAGGAGACATAGTTATGACTTGACAATAAAATAAGTAGCTGGTAATCAGCAGCATGCGTGGCATAACTCTCCACACTAGACCCCTACAAATTATGGAAACATAAGGGTTGTGAATAAGTTGGGCATTACTTTTCGTACGGAAGTAGGCAATATTTGTAGGTCTGAATTATATAAACAAGGAGAGTTAAATGGTTAAGCAAGATGATATGATTAAAGTAGTAGTAAAAGAAATACTTGATTTAAACCAAGAGATTTTATTTGAGCAACAAGATAATATGAAAAAAGTTAATGCTCTTAATAGTCCATATAAGAATCCAACTGTACATGAATTATTAGATAATGATGAAATAATAAAATCTGTAGAAGAAAGTATGAGTGCATTGGAACCTATCAAACACAGATTAAAGGTATTTAATAAAATATTTGAAATAATAACAGAAGAAGGAGAAAATAGTGAAGTGTAGTATATGTAAAGAAAAAATAACTGCTGACCCACATGGATGGGAAGGTGGCTGTAATGCACAGCCTATTAATGATGGGAAATGCTGTCATGAATGTGACATTAATGTTGTAATACCATTTAGAATTAAACAAGCATTTACAAGGAGGAACTAATGATGCACCCACCAGTAAATCCAATAGAAGAAAAAATATTGCTATTATTTAAAATAAGAGGTTATGACTCAATTGATATTGAATTTAAAGATAGTGGTGGTGAAACCGATAGATGTATTAAATATAAATATTGGGAATATATAGATTCTGATGATATAATATATATTCAAGAAAATGCTAGTGTTATGTTAAAACCAACAGAATGGGAAGATGAAGACACAGGTAATAATGTAGCATATCATATCAAAGATAATCTTCCAGTTATTACTGGAGATAGAGATACAGATGCACTACTTGAAGATGAAAGAATAGCACAATCTGATAAGTAACTTATCCTTCTTGTTTATTTATCAGGTTTAGGGAAACGCAATAGGGCGCTAAAGGATATCCATAATGTCTCTATACAAAAACAGCGGCGCAGAGTGAGCGTATTCCCGACATGGTTGCCCTGTACCATGAGACCAAACAGGGCAAATTTTTATAGGCTACTGGTGACGCGCGTATAGCACATAGGAAACCACATCGTAAGATATTACGAGTACAGGAACCTTCATCAATGCTGTTGTAACTATCCAGAGCCTATTAATTGCTAGGACTGGTTTATTCTCACGCCTAGCATGAATAGTGGGGGCTGTTTTAAGAGTTCAGTCCCCACTTAAATTTCAATAAAAAAAGAAAGGGAAATAATATGGGATTTGATTTAACAGGCGTTTATCCTGATGGTAAACCAAAACCAGATGCTCCAGATTGGACAAGAAAGGATAACGAAAAAGAAAAAAAAGCATACTTTGCTTGGCAGACAAATACACCCGGTGCATATTTTAGAGCAAATGTTTGGGGATGGAGACCAATATGGGAAGTTGTTTTTCACAAATGTGATGATATATTAACACATGATGATTATGGTAATGGTTGCATGAATGATGGTCACCTTATTGATAAAGATAAAGCATTAGCAATAGTTAAAAAGTTAGAAACTCTGGATATATCTAAAATATGTCAAGAAAGAGATGATTATCTTAATTCTTTACCATATGAAGAATGTGATTTATGTCACGGTACGGGCCAGAGAAATGATGCAATTGTTAAAGGTAACTGTAATGGGTGCAATACAGAGTTTACAAAAGAAAGAGGAATACCTGTTGGTAAAAAATTAAATTGGGAGTGCAACTATCCATTGTACGAAGAACTCTTCAGAGAATTTATAAACTTTTGTAAGAAAAGTGGAGGATTTGAAATATGGTAAAATATACTAAAGAAGAAATTAGAGCAGCTGTTGATATAGCAATAGGAGATGACGGATTTAGAAGTAAAGAAGTTATTGCAATATTAGAAATGTGGGCAAAAGAAAAGTATGAAAATAAAATGACTAAAGAACAATGGTTAAATCAAACAATACAATTTGATGAATGGGGAAGGCCTCCATCATTAGCAGATGTTCCATTAATATATGGTACTCGCAAAAAAGCATTTGAATTAAGGAAATATTCAAATAAACAAATAAATAAACTATATAAGGAGGTAAAATAATGGGAGCATTTGATTGCAGTGACTATGCTATTGGTAAATATAAAAATGCCAAAGAAGCATATAAAGAGTTGGTAGAAAGAGCAGAATACAGACATGGACATGATGGGTACAATGGTACAATATCAACATCTAATGGATTTAAAATGGTAACTAATTATCCTAGATTTGGAACAAAAGCATGGGACAAATTTGAAGATGATACTATTAACGGTACTAAATGGGACAGATGGAATTGTATTGAAATAAAAGGCGCAACAGCAAAAAGATGGAAAGAGCAAGAAGGATTTAAAGGTAGAAGAGGTATTAAAGTATATTACTTCTGGGGGTTAGCTGCATCATGAAAGTAAAAACAAAAGATGAAATAATATTCTGTCTTATTGAATTATTACAATTTCCTCAGCTATATCCAAGTGATTTATCAGATGAAGAAAAAGATTACTATATAAATAAAGGGTGGATAGAAGCACTTAAATGGATATTAAATATAACATCTGAGCAGAAAGATGTTGATACTAAGTCTTGATATTATTAAATTTAGGGGAAGAAAGGAACTTATATGAATATACTTATAGCATATCAAAACTACTTGCGACACCTTCAAGAAGAAAGCACAATAGAGCGCAAAAAAGATAAAGGATTTCATGCATCATCATCTGGCTCATGTTATAGAAAGCAACTCTATGCATACTTTGAATATCCATCAGGCCCGATAGAAGATAAGGGATTAAGAGTGTTGCGGTTAGGTACGATTGTTCACAAAGATGTTGAAGATTCAATACATCATTATATAAAAACTAATGCAAAAGAAATTGCAGATAATAATATATCTATATTTTCTGAGCATAAAGTAAAAATCCCAGAACTAAATATTGTGGGAACTTTAGATGTTGCAGTATATGATGGCAACTCTGAAATACTTGACATATATGATGTGAAAACAGCAGCAGCTTATACATGGACTAAGCACTTTGGCAGAAAAGATAACAGACAGCAAAATGCAAATGAAAATTATAAATTGCAACTTGGAACATACGCATTAGGTATGCAGTCTCAAGTGCAACCAAAGAAAACTAATCTTCATCTATTCTGGTATAATAAAAATACTAGTATGGTTAGAGAGCAATTAGTTATATCTACTTGGATAGATAAAGCATTTGAATATTGGACATCTCTTAATGAGTATTTAGTTGAATATGGTAAAAAGTTTGTAGACTATTTGGAACCTGAAATAGAATATGGAGTTCCATTTGAGGAATGGGAGTGCAAATACTGTCAATATGAAAGTATATGTCCCAGCACAATAAAACAAAGAAAAGAACGTAAACCTAGAAGGAGAAGAAAATAATGAGCGAGATAACAAAAGTAGATAGTTTGGAAGAAATTAACGGCATAAGACTCATGATAACAGACAAACATAAAAAGGTATCAAACATAAAAACACCTAAACCATACATTAAGAAAAAAATGGGTATGGAATATGTTGAAATAAGTTATATGCGTGAAATTGCAGATAAAGAATTTCCAGGCTGGAGTTGGATAGTAATAAATACTGAAGTATTAGGTAGTGAGGCCTTTGTAGTACATGGTAGATTAAAGTGGTATGATGAGGGTATATGGAGAGAAGGAGACATGACTGCAGCTCACAGGGTACAGAAAAAACGTGGCACTAATGAATTTGTAGACATTGGTAACGATGTTAAGTCAGCAAACACAGATTGCATGAAGAAAGCCTTCAATATGTATATGAATATTGCTGATGATGTATACAGAAATCAGATAGAAGAAACTGAATTGTCTGAGGAACAGAAAAAAGCATTAAAAGAGGCAGCTAAAGCAATTAGTACTGAAAAATATGACCAAGTATCAACATTGATAGAAGATGGAGATATTTACGGAGGTAATTATCGCTCATCTCTAGCAAAACTCGAAAGGCAGTCAAATGCGTAGGGTTGATATATCATATGATGACGGCATACTTAATAAAGAAGATGAATATCTCGTTGGAGTTAACGATGGTTCAACATTTACAAATGTTAAGTATAAAGGAACAAAGCTGTTTAATGGTAAAAAAATGTTAATGTTCGAAACGAAATCTAATAAGCAATTGACTATTAATCCATCGTTTCACACATTTACACTAGAACAAAACAAAGATAAGGAGTAACTATGCAGAAAAAAGATGACATAGAAAAGCTAAGAGCTGAGGGAGTATTATCCAAAAAATCAGCTAACGAACTTGAAAAAACAGGAGGTGTCAGTAAAAAAGGCAAAACTGTTATACGAGTTTTAAAAACAGCTGATGGAAAGTGGGTAACACCTACTCTATATTATAGAGGAGGCAAGAATACAAGGCCCAGCAAAAAGCAAACTGAACTAACTACTAAAATAAACAAGCTAATCGAAACATACACAACAGCAAGGAGTAATGCATAATGAAAAGCATAGACGCAGTATATGACCCCAATTCAACTTGGAAACCAATTGAAGAGGGGGAATACCCAGCTCATATTAAAACCTTAAACACTAAAGAAGTGAATACTAAGGCAGGTGAAGCTATTGTTGTCAACATGACATACAAAGTAGCAGACGAAGCAGCTGATTTAGAGCAATTGGTATATGAGATGGATGGGTATAAATATAAACGAGACCAAGATAACAACAGAATACCTGTTGCTAATGGTAGCGGAGAACAAGCAACTACTGATTGTGGACACTTGGTAGGCAGAGACTTGTGGGATAATGGATGGTTTATCTTCACAAATTCTGAATCAGGTTCCAAGAACAGTAGATACTTTCAATTACTTGAAAATCTTGGCATTAAAGTTGAAGAACAAATGCTAGGAGACAAGAAAGTAAAGAAACTTGTTCTTATAGAAGAAGATGATGTTAAAGGTAAACCTGTTCTTATTGATTTAAGAAGACAAGAATATGTTACATCTGAAACTAAACATCTTCCACCCGAACAACAGGAATGGAGAACATCTTTTAAGGTTTTTAATGTAAAGCCTTGGGAAAGTGGTCAAAAGTTGTCATTTGATGAATTAGACGGAGATGACGTACCATTCTAAATAGTTGTTAATAATGTACTGAGGAGCTGACCGAAGTATGACAGATAACACAGAGGTTTAGGTATTTGAGAAGTCTTGCTGACTTCAAGAGTGTAAATATTCACAGGTTACACCACCATTCCCTCACCGTTATAAAGATAGTAGGAGGCTCCTCAGTATTAACTTGGAGGTTAAAAATGGAAAAGAAAAGAAAAGAAACTCAAGCAAGTAAAGTAAGAAAATATTTAGAAGCAGGAAATAGTATTACACCAATAGATGCTTTAAAAATGTTTGGAAGTTTTAGATTGGCTGCTATAATATGTAATTTAAAGAAAGATTTAGACTGGATGACTGATAAAGAAATAGTAACAACAATGGTTCGAAATGAATTTGGTGTTAAGTTTGGCAGTTATAAAATTAAATGGTACAAAAAACCATCTGTTAATGAATTTGAAATGAAAAGAATTTTAAAATACAATAATATGAAGGCTCTAGGACAAGTAGAATAAAACTATTTGTATGACTTATGTAAAAAGAGATAAATTGTATATGAGGGTGGCCAAGTATATCTTCCTTCTTCATACATATACTTCTTATCTCGCTTTACCCATAGGTCACCCTCCCTCCTTCAAATCACATCCAAAGGAGTAAACCATGTCAAAAGAAAATATATATAAAAAAGCACTAGAAGACATAGCAGGTGCTTCAGACCAAGCTAATCCAGCACATATAAGAGTAGTTGCTCAAACAGCTCTTAGTGTAGCAGAAGAACCAATAATGGATGAAAATTATCCATCTGCTAGTCAATTAAGAAATGATGAATATATTAATACTGGAGATGATATAGAATATAAATTTAAAAAAGACCAAGAAGAAATAGCAGGATATAATAAAAAATTCAGTGAAGAAGCTGAATCAGCTTGGAGAGATACAGTACTGCATCCAGATTATAAATCACCATTTGATGAAGAGGAAGAATAATGAGTGATAAAATTCACGCATTTTTAAAATCTAATGATTCTGGAATATCTTTAGAAAATCTTATTTCATTATATGAGTGGCTTGTAAAGGGCGGTCGGTTAAAAAAAGGAAGTGCTGGTTATCAAAGAATGATGCAATTAAAACTAAGATACAGCAAGGGAGAAAGATATGTTAAAACAGACAAATGAAGATACTGAGTGGCTAGAAAAGTCCACTGCTTTAATAAGATTTAGTAAAGAAGAAATGCAAAATCTTATAGTTGCACTAGTAATGGCTGAGAAATCTGCTGAAAGTCTAAGCAACTACGAATATGAAATATCTTTTAGAAATCTTAGAAATGATATTATAAAAATAAAAGATAAATTAGTTAAAAAGGAGGAAGAATATGAGGAGGAAACTCTCAAAACAAGATAAGCTGTATAGGAAGAAGCTTAGAGATAATAAAAAATTAGCAGAAAAAGCACTCAAAAATAGCTTTAAAACTAAACCACCTAAGGGCCTAGTATTTTTAAACAAAGTACCTGCTGGTAAATTAGTAAGATGTGGTAATTGTAAAGCAATATTAGTAGAGTGTAATGATGTTGCGTGTGTTGTAGTTGTTACAAGTCGTAAAAATAATCAGGATGACCCATATTATTTAGGAAGACACAGATGGGCTCCTTTAACAGAAGTGGAGGTACTAGGATAATGAGTTATGATGTAAGAGAAAAAACAGAAGTTCCAAAAAATGTTGGAAAAAATACTAAAAAATCAAAATTTCCTTATAAAAGTACAAAAGACCCTAAATATCTAAGAGATAGAACTCAATTTTTTAGAAAATCAGGTAATGGATGGTGGTGCGATGTGATTGAAAGAAGAGGAAGAAGACCTTTAGCTGGGAAACCAAGAAGATGAGAAAGGGTATAAAACCATTCAATTGCCCACAATGTGGATTTAACTTTTTTAAGAAACATAATTATATGTCTAAAATAAACGAACTTTTAAAAAAAAGAAACAATATATGTAGGATGCATTTGAGAACTGTTGCTCAATGTATTAAATCAAATGTACCTTCTGATGCTGAAAGAGATAAATATTATTTCTTTTTATATAATATACAGCACGTATCAGATGAAGTATTAATATGGGGATTAGACCAATATTTTAAAGGTAAGCATTATCTAAAGGGAAAGGGATACGCATACTTAAAATCAATAATTTTATCAAGAGATAAGAATAAGGAAAAGATATCCGAGAATGAAAAAAAACTTCTTGGTTCTGCTCCACCAATAGTAAATAAAGGAAAAGATAATGAAGAAGAAAAAAACAACAAGAAAAAAGAAAAGTGATAATAGTTTCTTAGAAAAAGTAATACAAGGAACTTATAATTTCTTTTCATCTCCATTTGACCCATACTGTATTATGTGTGATGATAGTGGATGCAAATACTGTTTTAAAACAAACCCACACCTTGAAGGAGGTAAATAATGAAAACAAACATAAACGACATAATGTTCCCAGTTAAAGAAGTACCTGCTAGAATAACTAGCAAACTTCCACATAGAGATGATAAAGAAACTGGATATAAGTTCATAATGAGGGAAGATACAGGCGATATACTTAGTTGTATGACAAATAACTATAAACTTGTAAAGAATGAGTTTATAAATAAGAAGTCTGCTAATGTAATTAAAAAGAATGGTGGAAGAATAAAAGAAGTTCAGACATTTGGTAATGGCGCAAGGTCTGTTGTCAAATGGGAATTTCCAAAACATAAAGTAACTCTAAGCAAAAAAGATGAAATGACTCCAGAGATTATTTGGCAAAATAGTTATGATGGTACAATAGGTCTTAATATTATAGCAGGAGCATTTAGATTAATATGTCTTAATGGTGCAGTAATAGGAGTTGTTGCTACTAAATATAGGAATAAACATATTGTTCAAAATATGGCATTAAATGATATTGAAGGAGTAATAGACGAAACCATCAATAAGACAAAAATAATAATGAAAGAAGAATTTCCTTTATTATTTGACACAAAGGTAAGAGACCACCATATTCTTAAAATGTTAAAATTATTTCCACTAACATCTTCAGAATATATTACTCAAAAACTTATTGAAAGTAAGCCTGAGAACCTGTGGGACTTATTCAATGTTAGTACTAATGTAGCAACTCATGGATTAGATAGAAAGATGGAATCTACGCATAAGCTTGAGTCTAAATTATATAATCTTGTGAAGAGCATGGCCACTAAGGGAGCGGCTCGTGCCTAGCCTCGATTGGTACGATTGTCCAATAGTGCTTCCTTATTACGGGGGGAAATATGAAATGAGTAAAACACTTATTCCATTGCTCCCCCCACATGAAAGATACTTCGAAGTATTCGCAGGTGGTCTTTCCATGTTCTTTAGAAAAAGCAAGGCTAAGTGGAATGTATTAAACGATATTGACAGAAATATTGTAAACCTATATATATGCGTAATAGAAAAACATGATGAACTTATAAATTATTTATTTTGGATTCCCAAATCTCGTGATTTATTCGTAAATTATAGGAACGAGATAAGAGCTGAAAAGGAATTTGAAATACCAGACCCATATCAGGCTGCTAAGTATTTTTATTCTGTAAGGTATAGTTTTAATAAGTTAATACATACTCCTTTTGCTATGAATAAAGATTTAAATAAAAACTTTGATTCAGAACTAGAATATTCAAGGAAGTTTATAGGAGGTTCTACAATAGAAAACCTTGATTTTGAGGAGCTTGTACGGAAGTATAAGCCGCGCAAAGGTGATTTATGGTACTTAGACCCACCTTATTTCATAGCAACAGAGAAGGCAGAGCAAAAACGAGACTACTATATGAATACATTTGATGGGGAAGACCATGTACGAATGAAGAATGCTGTAGATAAGATACATGAGGGGGGTGCAAAATTCATGGTTAGTTATGACCACAGAGATGAAGTTTATCAATTATATAAAAACTATAATATAAAAACAATAAACATTAAATATGCAGGAGCAACAGATGAACATAGAAGTAAAGGCAGAAAAGAATATGTAATAACTAATTATGAACCTACTACTCAGTACAACATCTTTCAAACAAAGGAGGAAATATGAAAGAAATCAAAAAAGATGAATTAAAGGCAATGCCTAGTTCAACAGAAGCAGAAGAAGCCTTATTAGGATGTACTATACTTGGAGGAGATAGAGAAATAGAAATAGCATTAGCATGGATAAGAGATAATAACGCATTTTATAATACAACAAATAAAAATGTTTGGAAATCAATACAAGAACTATACAGAGATAATGTAGAAATAGACTTAATAACACTATCAGACAAAATGAAAGACATGACAGGCAATGCAGAAGCATTTCATTTAACTGGACTTACAGAAAAAGTACCAACTGTAGCAAACATAACTCAATATGCGAGAATAGTTTGGGAAAAGTATATACAAAGGGAAACTGCTAAATCTGCTAGAAAGTTAGTTGATGCAAGTTATGAAGACTACAAAGAAGTAGGCAACATATTAGAAACACATACTAGGTTAATATCAGAGCTAAGAGAAATACAACCATCTAAACAAATAAATATATCAGACTTAGTAGAAGAAATGAAACATAATATAAAAGATGGAACAAATATAATCCCATTTAATAAAACATATCTTGATTTTTCAGCTGGCGGTATGACTCGTAAAGAAATAACTGTTATTGGTGGTAGGCCCGGTCATGGAAAAACAACATTAGTAATTAATATTGTAAAAGGATTAATCGAGCAAGGATATAGAGTAATGATGTTTAACCGTGAAATGAGTAACACAGAAATGCTAAAGAAACTTGTTGTAATGGAAAGTCCTAATTTGCTTTATACAAATATAAGACAAAATTCTGTTGGTGAAAATAATGAAGTCGAATTTGAAGACACAGTAGATACAATAAAAGATAAATACCAAAATCTTATAATGTATGAGAAGATAAGAAACCTAGATGATGCAATGAGAGAAATTGCTAAGCATAAACCAGATGTTATTGTAGATGATTATATTCAGCTAATACAAGTAAATGGAGTTAAAGAAGGTAGAAGGTTTGAAATTGAAAAGATAATGCAAGAATATAAATGGATATGTAAATCAGAAAACTGTAGTGCAATATTAGTAAGTCAATTAAATAGAGAAATTGAGAAACGAATAGACCCTAGACCTAGAATGAGTGATTATGCAGAAAGTGGTGTAATTGAACAAACAGCTGAATCTGCTGTATTTGTATTCTATGGATATAATTTTGACCATGAAAGATACGATAGGTATGGTAGTGAGATTATTATATCAAAGAGTAGGTATGGCAGAGTGGGTACATACCCAGTTGGATTTAATGGCAACAGGTGTTCATACTATATGAATAAAGATATGGCTATGGGCGATGAACCAATAGGAGATTAACATGAGTAAAACAATATTAGGAATAGACCCAGGCAAGAGTGGTGGCATATCAGTATGTAAAAGAGGACTGATTGTAGAGTTTCATAAATATCCAAAGACAATAAGAGAAGTATATTATATATTACATGAGATAACTAACAATTGGGCTGGAGAACCAATAGCATATATTGAACGAGTACACGCTTTTCCAACTGATGCTCGCAACAGTGCGTTTAAGTTCGGAGTCAACTATGGGATATGGCAGGGGTTGCTGGAAGGCTTTCAGATTAACTGCAACTTTGTTGCTCCACAAGTATGGATGAAACCATTAAACCTACCAAAAGACAAACAAAATAGAAAACACAGATTAAAAACATTAGCACAAAATGTAATTGATAAGCAAAATGTTCCAATGGATAAAAAAAGAGTCACTTTAAATACATCTGATGCTATACTTATATCAATGTACGGATTTTTAAAAGAAACAGTTGGAGATATGAGTCTAGATAAGAAACTTGAAGTTTTTGCAATATTTGAACAAAAGGAGAAAATAAATGCAAATTGAAAAACAAAATATGTGGAACTTTGAAATTCCATATTTAATTAAAATAGAAATGTATTCTATATCCGCATACCTAAAACAGTTTCACTTTGAATTAGATTTGTTTGGGGGATTAGTTTGGTTCGGTTTGAATCTTACAGCATATAATCAACTCATACTAATTGGATTATACAAATTTTATTTCCAATTCGGGCCTGGAATTAAATTTGATGAACAATAGACAAGATATAAAAGAAGCAGTAATGGAACTTAGAGAATTAATAAAAGAAATGAAAAAGCAATTAGATATAATATTGATATTGCTAAGATAGTTTCCTTCGGTTAAGGGATAACAGGCAGACATCAGAACAGGTCGAGTTTTGGTGTCTGCTTTATTTTTTGCTAGTTATCAAAATATCCATCTACAACTCTTGGAACTGTTTCTCTAAATGGAGTTGGTAACCATGTTTTTAATCCTCTTCCAAAATTCTTTTCAAAATCCATCATCCACAAGAATATTGTAAACCAAAATGCAGGCGCATAATCACGAACTACATCTTCATAAACTTCATCATCATCAGCTGTTATTACTTTAGCTGTTAGTAAAGCCAACATAATTGCGTGTAAACTTCTTGATATAAGAGGACTTTCTAATCCAAATATAGCTCTTTGACTCATTGGATTTCTTAATCCAGCCATTCTAGCAGTTCGATTTAATGTTCTCCAAGCTCCATAAGCAGGACTACTATAAAACATAGTCGTTGCTAATACAGATGCAGTTCCCCTTATTAATAAAAAGTTTACTAAATCATCTAACATTTTATCATCCCACTTTTTTTCTAGTGGAACAATACTATCAATCCATTTTACAAATTTTTTATCATATGTTTCAGAAATAAGGCCAGGTGCTCGTATTCCTTTTTTCATTATATGTAACATTAATCTAGGAACTAAAGACATTCCTCCAAGAATAGGACTTTCTGATGGAGATGCTAATACTGCATTTCTAAATTTTCTATGGTCTTCTTGTGTTTGAAACCAGTCATATGGTCTCCATTGCCAGTTAGTAGCACCAAAAGCTCCTCTAAACATTTTAGGTAAATGAGGTGAGTTCATACCAAATAAATTAGCATAAACATAAAGTCTTGCCATGTCAATAGCATCTTGAGAGTCTGTATATCTCCATTTCTTTTTATTTGGTGGTTTAGGAATCCTTCCTAAATCATCTGTTTTAAAGAACCCAGCTACAGCTACTTCCGACCTCATCTGTTCTTCACCTCCTTTTAATGTAAACATTTTAGCACCAGCTGGCATCCACGATATTTTCCAATATACTAATCTGTTTATATACGACTGATTTAGTCCTATTTTAGCATCTCTAAGCATCCTTTTTAATTGTTTTTTATTTCCTTTATCATGGTGCATAAATTCCCAAAGTAAAGTTTTTATTCTAATTAATTCTTCTACTTGAACCCTTTCTCCTTCAGACCTTTCAGAAGCTCTTCCTAATATTTTATTCCAACCATTACTAGTAGCTAACCAACCATTTAAAGTTGTATTTTTCCACAAAGCCAATATGTCTCTTATTGGAAGAACTCCTTCTAAATAATCAGTTTCTATTCCTCCTATGCCCATAACTAATGCATCAACCATAGCATTAGCAGGTTCTAATACACCAGTTTCTCTAACTTGTGATAGTAATTCTTCAGCCGATGCACCACTTCTTGGGTCTCCATCTCTCAAAGCTCTAATTGCTTCCATCATTGGCTTTATTCCATAATTTAAAAATGGAGTAATTCTTTGAAAATTATTTGTAAATGAAGTCCATGTACCTAAGTTTGCACCAGTTTTCCAACCTCTTACAAACAATCCAACAGCTCTTACGTCTTCTGGAGTTGCTTCACCTGGCCACAGTTCTGCTATTCTTTCATCACTATAATCCCATCCCATAAAGCCAGCATCAGTAAATGGTTCTCCAACAGAGTTTCTTACTTCATTAATTAAATATTTAAGTAAGCTTGGAGAATTGCGTAAAGCAAAAAGAGTTTTATATGCTTGTATTCTTAATCTAGTAGATTCACTTGTTCTAAATATATCAGTAACATATTTTCTCCAAACACTTCTATCCTTTATTCTTCTTTTTTTATCTGTAAACAAAGACCTATGTTTTGTATGTAATATTCTTTGAGATGTTTTTATTTGAGCTCTTCCTTCTTCAGTATCTGGGTCTCCAAATAGCAAGTTATTTATTGCATCAAGAGCTTCATTTAGTTCTGCCAATTTTCCTTCACCTATATCAATACTTTGCTCTGCCTCATAAATTTCATCTTCTGGAACATTTTCACCATCAAGAATATTTTGATACAAAGACAATGAAGCTTCAGTACTTTCTATTTTCTTTTCTATACCATCTATTGCTTCTTTCATCATTGACCTTTTATCAGCTGGATAATAAGAAATAGGCCCGTAACTCATTCTAGATGCTTTTCTTGCTAATGTGTTTGCAGAAACATAGTTGCCTTGAGGGTCTGGCCAGAAATTATTCTCCATTCCCATATTTTCAATCATATCAATCATTTCTTTTATTATTTCTGGTTCATATCCAGCATTTGCAAGTTGAGAAAGAATTTTAGGATGCCATGCTCTCATTTCATTAGCAAGAAGAGCAGTTTCATTAATAACAATATCTTTCCAAAATAACTCAGCAAACTTTCTTTGGTCTTCTAATGCATCCCATATTCCTCGCATCCATTCTGATGGAGGTTGATAAACAAATTCTCCCATATAATCTACACCTCTATTAAAAGATGTATATTTTTTCTTTGGTGTGTTTGTTCCCTCTATAAATTCATAATCAAATACAGCATCATCATCAGCAGTATAAAAGCCTTCCTCTACTTCATTGTCAAGCAAGTGTTTTTCTAATGATTGTTCTGATATTTTTTTCTTTGTTCTTATATCAGATAAAAATGAATTAAAATCTTCTGGTATCCTATATGCTATATAAGCATTTTCAAATTTTCCAGGGTCTTCATTCTCAGCAATTTTACCATCAGCAATATCTTGTTTTCTTATATTTCTTAATATCTTTACACCTTCTTTATCAACATGAAGTGGAATTAAAACATGCTCAGCTCCACTTACACCCATCTGATGTCTTTCAGATTGAAATTTTTGCATTTCAAAAAACTTCTTACCTAACCAAGAGTTTCTCCATTGATTAAATTCTTTTAATGTTTTTGGTATATTTTGAGGTATAATATTTCTAGTTTCAGTATGTACAAGTTCTTCAAATAGTCTAACTGCTACTTTTGTTTTTTGAATAGGTTGTAGATTTTGACCGGGTATATTACCTTTTTGAGCAGCTCCAGTAATTTGATTATCTATAGCAGTTAAGTTTAATTCTGAATACTCTCCACCGGGCAAATACCCCTCTATCCATTTATATTGAGCTTGTAAATAAGAATCAAGCATACCTTTTGACATAGATAAGAGTTTAACAGCTGCTCCAGTTTGGTCTAAATCAGCAGCCATCTTCATAGAGCCTTTTATTGTGTTTTCATAGTTTGTTAATTTGTCTCTACCTTTGCCTCTTTTAAAATATTTATTATGAGATGTTACTATTCTTTTTCTTATTGCTCTAATTTTACCAGCATCCCAGTCTCTTCTATTGTTTAATCCAGAATTAATTAAATCTTTTTTATTTGCATAAGGTAATTGATTAAATGCTTGTGCAAATAACTCTCTTATTTGAAATATTCTAGTTTCTACAAAGTCTTCTGGTACAACAAAAATTTCAACATCTCTAAACATATCTTCACTTGATTTTTCTAAAAATTTGTAAAGTATTTGATGTTCTTTATATCTATCTTCTTCTCTTTTTAATTCTCTTTTTAATAATCTTCTTTCAGCTGGTTTTAATATTTGATTAAGCTGCTCTTTTATTCCTTCTTGTATTCCTATAACAGGAGCTTCTATCATGTCTTGTATTCCCATATCAACCCTGTCTAAGACATCATCATACATTTCCTCATCAAGTTGTGTATAGAGTTTTTTAATATCGCAGTTTGTTGGGCCTAACATTATGGACAATCCTTTGTAATAAGTTCATTAATACCAAGTTCTCTTCTCATTCTTAATTTAACAGCTTTGTCAGATGCTTTTCTAAGGTTCGGGCCAAATCTATTTATAAACTCAGACCAAACGCCAGGATGCATTAATTGTCTTGGCAATATTGCTTCCACATTTCTTAATCTAGGTTGCTTATTAATAGTTGTAACTGTTGTAAGCTTATCCAAATCATCTCTAAGTTCCTTATAACTCTTTCTTAAATGCTCTTTTTGTTTTTCTGATTTTTCTTCAGCAATCCTTTCAGATACCCTTACCATTGTTTTAACAATTTTTGTTGCTCGAACTTGAACGCCTTTTCTTATTTGTTTCATCTGAGGCTCAGTTCCTCTTAAAAACTTCAATGTAGCATATGCTTGTTGTTGTTCATCTAAATCTTTAAATGCCTTTATCTTTCTTTTTTTATCACCTTCATTATACCATTTTTGTACTAAATCTATTATTTCATCAGCGTATGGATAACTAGCAGATGTTAAGGATTCAGACATTACTTCATCAAATATTTCTTTTCTTCTTGCTATTCCATAAAACTCAGTAGCTAATTGATTAATAAATGCAATTGCTTCTCTTTTCTTTGGCTTCCATTTTTCATTTTCTGGATACCATAATTGCTCAGTTTTTTGCATAGCCAACAATTCTTTTTGAGTTGCCGTTATTCCATTTACAATTCTATTTGGCGCATAACCCCACGGGTGACCATATACTATGTCTTTTGGATTTTCTTTTTGATACTTAACAGTAATTTCATGTGGTATAGCAATTAATTTTTCTAGTGTAGTAAGTTTATTATTAAATTCTAGTTTTTCAATAGGAAGTGTTTCTCTAACCATTCTGCTATTTTCACCATTCTTTACTCTTCTATTGTTTGCTCTTTTAGCAATTTCTGTTCCTCTTGCTTTGCCAAGCATTTGACTTAAATCGTACATTTTTTGACTATCATCAAACATAGACTCTATAGATTTAGACCTTCTTGAATCAGGGTCTCTACCATGTCTTAGTCCTCCATAAGTAAGTTCTTTTCTTAATAACCTTGCTATTGTTCTAGATTGTTTTTGACCTATAGGGGCACCAGTATCTTGTACAAACATTTTAGGAATAAGAAAATCATATCCACCATATTTCCAGTCATGTAATAATAGTTCTTTTACATGGTCAACAGCTCCTTGTAAAATTAATCCTAACTCTTTACTTGGAGTCGTCATTAAATATTTATCTCCACTAGCCCATTTTTTACCATCTTTATTAACTAATTTACCAAGATTCAAATCATCAAGATATTCTTGTGATATATCATCCTTTAAAATGGCATAATCCATAACAACCATATCTTCGTGTGGATTTCTAGCAACAATAGTTTGACCTCCTATTGTAGCTTTAAAACCCTTATAATGCATATCTTCAAAGAATGTTACGGCATTTGTTGATACACCTTGAGCATTAATACCAGTTCCAATCATTTGAGATGCCTTATACATATCTGATTTAGAATTAACCTTTAGGTTTCTATCTTTCTTTTTAAATATCTCAATCCTAGAATATGCTTCTTTTTCTTTAAAGGTATCTTTTACTTGCTCCATAAGTCTAGGAACTGTTTCATCAGAAAATCCTTCACCAAAATACATAACATGGAGAAAACTATTATCACCATCTTGGTCTGCCTGTAAAGGCCCAGATACCATGTCTGGATGAAACCAAACTACATTACCATGTCCAGCTGGAACTATGTTCTCTACTTTAACTTGAGCAACACTACTTATATTATAAGCAGGGTGTCTACCAGCTAATATATATACAGGTCTTCTTCCCCGAATGCTTTCTTTAAATGCTTTTTGTAGTTCAGCTCCTCTTAGACCTCTATCTAAATTTAACTTTTGCCTAACAAAGTTTACCATTGTTGCATCGTCTTCACTTATAGCAACACCATCATAAGAAGATACTTTAGTACCATCTATATCAGATTTAATAACAGGATAATTACCAAATCCTCTACGTCTACCACCATAAGCATTTTGTCCTATTAATTTGTTTTTAACTGGTTCTATATGTCCTTTAATAAGGTGTGGATGCATATAACCGTCTCCAATTAACTGGCCTGGAATAGGTTCAATAAGAGCATCTGTTTCTTTCATAAAGACAGTATTATCAGATTTCATTTGACCAAATAAAGCAGCCATTACTTCTGGATTCTTTCTAGCATCGTACATTGCTTGTACATTAGCTCTAGCAATATTTAATAATCTTTTTTCTATATCTAATCTTAAAGGTTCAAACTCTGGTTCATACAATTTACTTAACCAACTAAATGGGAAAGCTGCGCTATTCTTAGGTCTTTGATTAGGCATCTTAATAACTCGCAATGATTCTTCTGGTAATGTAAGAACATCGGTAGCAACCCTACCATCTAATTTAAAACTTCCAGAACCACCATCAGGTTCTTTAGCTTCATCTAATGTAGATAATCTAGTAATTCTATTATCATCTCCATCATATATTCTTATATGGTTATTTTCTTTAACACTATAAGCAAGAACATTTCCATCTCCATCTACAAACTTTAATCCCTCATCTATAACAAAATCATTATGCTTTAATGCTAAATAATGAACACCTTCCCAAACTTCAGAACCTCTAAAAATCTTAGAAGGATAGTTATCTTTACTAAAACTATTTTCTGAACTATTAAACCAAACAACACTTTTTACTTCTCTTAATGGAAGACCACCTTGAATCGGTTCTCTTCCTAAACTTTTAGCAACACTATCTAAGTGTTCTGTCTCAACTAAGGATGCTCCATCACTTCTACTTCTTCCTGCTAATCCAGCAATATATTCTACCATTGGTTCTGTTCTTCCATCTGGAGTAACAATAAAGGCTTTTGACTGGTCTATTATTTTTACAGTATGAGAACCAACACCAACTGGAACAATACCTTCTGCGTATGATATTTGAGCTCTTCTAGAGTGGTGTAATATATCATCTGTTCTCATTAAGTATTCTGAACCATGTGTTTTTTTCATTACTTCATGCATAGTAATGTGTTGAGCAGCTGCAAACCTATTACCTACACCATCAACCTTATTTGATTGTTCAATAGAAGATATATAGTTTTTAGCCATCTCTCTTGTCATATTACCCATTTCAACTTCTGTATCAAAATATCCCTTAACAGCTTCCATATCATTTGAAAACTCTAATACAAATTCTGGAACTCTAGCAACAATAAAAGAAGGATTACTACCACCAGCTTTTATTTCAACAACAGTTCTTACAACTGGGTTTCCTTTTGAGTCTTTTACACCAGCTGCAAACTCATTGTCCCACTTACGAACTAATGAATCTTTTCCTTTTCCTAATTCAATCCATGCTTGTTTACCAAAATAATTACTGCCACTATCGTCTTTTTCACCTTTCCAAACATCAACTATATCATTTAAATATATCCTTGATATTTTTATTTCTTCTCCCATGTAGGGGTTTTTCTTTAAAGCCCAATCAGCAAATGATACAACATATGTACTTGGTAAGTCTTTATTGCTTCTAATATCTTTACCATACATACTAGAGCCACCAACTTTAGGTATTAATTTTTTCTTTGAACTTCTACCTTTTGGTCTGTTTCCATCCTCATCTAAATTAGCATACCACCAAGCTGGTTTTTCTGAACCAGTAATTCTATTAATCTCTTGGTTTTTTACCCAAAAACTTTGAGCCATATTGCTTTTCTCTATCGTATCTGGAACAAAATCATATTCACCTAATATATGAGACATAAAAAGATTTCTATCTCCAGTTAATGTAATCTCCATTAATTGTGAAACTTGCTCTCTGTCAAGCCATCCTTTTGAATCGGACTCTTCTAAGAACTTATAAAATTGCTCATTTCTAAAATCATAAGATTCAGTCCAAAAAGCTAAATCATTTGATACTTCTTCTGGGTCTGAAGAGTCTTCTAATTCTGTTCCATCTCTAGATAAACTATCAGCATCAGGATTTCTATTTAGCATTGAATCAACTATTCTATCCATAGTTCCAGAATCAATAAGTTCTCTAGATAATCTAGCTCTTTTACGACCTGCTAATCCCATTAATTCAATAATACCTATAGAAGCATTTCTAGTATTAACTTTGTTATCTATTCCAGAATCTTTTTCTCTAGCCCACTTTAATAAAAATTCCCTTACTCTGTCTCTAAGCTCTGCAGGTATTTTCTTTAAAGCTCTAAACATAGCTTTTACAAAATCTTCTAAAGATATACTATATGCATTTTTTAAATTATCATAAGCACTTTCAAAATGTTCTTTCGATTTATTATAAGCAGATTCATCCCACAAATTACCAGTTGGGGTTACAGCTCCCTTTTGAGTAATGTTGCTTATTTCATTTAATCCATTTAAAATATCATTAGCAGCTTTAGATATATAATATCTTACTGACTCTCTTTGACCAGCTTCAGACTCCCTACCTGATATTCTTAAAAGCTCTTCTATATTTTCTCCATCATTTACATACTCATGTTCACGAGCAGCTTCTTTATCTGAAAGGTTATTTGGCTTTTCATGGAATCTTGGAACTTTAAAATGTAAATCTTTTGGTAGTGTAGCTACAACAATAGGTTCATCTAATTCTTTATATTTCTTTTCTTCATAAGGAATATTTAAACTATTTAAAACTTTTTTTATATCTTTCCATATCGGGCCTGTGGTAGGAGTATCTCTGTAAAAAGATAATGCTTCTTGTTCTGTAATTTCCTTTTCAATCCCTGTTCTGTTGTTTTTAATATTATAAACAATCTTTTGTTTTTTGTATTTTTTCTGGGTAAAAGCAACTGCATCTCTAAGCAACGTCTTTCGGTGTGGAAGTCCAATTTTACCACCGGGTAGTGAACGAAGTTCTTGTAAAAGCATATCATCTGTTTTTAAATGATTCCCCATTTTTAATCCATAAATCCTATCAACATATGGTAAATTTCCACCATCACCAATCTTTTTTAATTGCCATTCTTCATATGTTTTAATCCTAGATGCATCATTTAATTCATAATCATTAAGATATATTCTTGCAGTAGAATGAAATTTATCTTGACCTTCAAGTCTTGCGTGTGCTTTTGCCCCTCCAAAACCAGCACTAACAATTCCTCTATCTTTTGCTTTTAATAAATATGTGTAAACCTGCTTTTGTCTAAATGTTTTTGCTTCATTTAAAAATCTTTCTGTTTCGACCTTCTCTAAACCTGTAGATGACCTAAGTTTCTTTATGGATTCAAGCATTACTGCATCATATTCTAATAGCAGTTTTGAAGTAAATTTATCTTTTAAAAATCCTCTTAATTGTCTGTTTCCTTCATTAACCCACATACTAACAGCCTGTTCAATGTTCTTACGGTCTCTTTTAAACAAACTATATCTAGATTCTTTTGCCTTTAGTTGTCCTTTTGCAGTTTTAATTTTACTGTCTAAGTTTTGTTTAATTTTATGTTTTAAACCAATTGGAGAAGCAACTAGTTTTAGTAAGCTCCTTCTTTGATTTATTGTATCTCCTTTTTTTATTCTCTCTATTTCCTTTTCATATGAAATAAAATCACCCACAGCTGGAATCTCTTGACCAATAGCAATAACGCTAGCACCCAAACTGTATATTCCAGATATATCATCGCTATATTTAATAGAATCTCTATCATAAGCTATTTTTCTTAAATATAATTCCATTTGTAGTAATCCACTTAAAAGGGCCCTTGATAGACTTAAATTTTCAGTCGCATATGGGCTAACATCCTTTTTTCGAATAAGCTTTCCATCAATTTGCATCCAATCAGATTCTTTAAATTCTATATTTTCTTCAATAGGATATTCACTATCCTTATCATATATATTAACAGATGGTACAAGCTCATCTTTCTTTTTAAACTGATTTGTATAATTATCATATTTATCTAATTGAGCAATAAGTCTTTTTATTGTTAATGGTTTGATTCCTAATTTAGTTAAGACATTTTTTACTGCTAATATTCTTTTGTTTTTATCCATTGGTAAAGATATAAGTCCAGTCTCTGGAATTTTATAACCAGCTCCAAATAATAACATCGAAAATGTTGGTTCAGAATTATTTAGACTTCCATATACTGCATAATTCTTTGACCTTTGTGTTTTCCCTTTATCGCCAGGCAAGATTCCTCTAGCAAGTTTCTTAGTAAAATCTTTCATTCTTCTTTTATACAAGTCGCCATGTTTTGATAAGTATGGAGATACAGCATCTAATATTTTATCAGCCATAACATCTGGAGCATATTTTCCATCCCAATAAAGATAATCTGGATGATTTATAACGTCTTGACCTAGATTAGCAATATGATAAGGTTTTTCTGCTTCTTGTTTAACTAATCCAGATACTGCCCACCTAAGAGATATATCTAATCTTTCAGCGACAGCATTTTTAGTTGCTCCACTAACATATACTCTTAATTCGTCTATTTCTTTTCTATACCTCTTTAACATTTTTTTAATATTATAAGACGTTACATCATCACTTACATCCTCACCAGTTGCCAAGTCGTGAATCTCCCTATCAGCCTCAGATTTAAATCCCTTATCCATAATAATTGCATTAATATCAGAATCGCTGAGAGTAACATCTTTCCGTATTTTAGTTTCTATTCCTAAATCAGCAGCTAGATTTGCCATAGCTTGCCCTGCTGCGATATCTCCATAAGCCTGAGGTTTCTTAATAAAAGAATGATATAATAACTCTTCGCCAGCAAATTTCATTGATGTTTGTAATCTTGCATCAACAATACTGGCGTACTGTTGCCATAATTTATAAATAGCCCTAACTGTTGTTGGCATTTTTCCTTCTTCTATTAGCTTTATCTGTTGCTCTGTAAATCCAGATATTTTAGGCTGAGTCTGACCCCCTCCTTTCTTAAGGAGCATTTTATCAATATCTCTTTGTATTTCATACATTATTGATAATTTAACTGGAAGAAATCCCGTATTAACATCATGCTCAACATAAACAAACCACCCATATCCATTAATTCTTTGAGATGGAAAACTTCCTGCTTGCCCTGTTATTGGAATTTCACTACCCTCTAAATAAAATCCATGTGATTGTCCTAAATAAAAATTATTATCAGTAGTCATAATTCTTTCAGAATAAACCTTTTCTACATCTTTACTAACAAAATTATTATAAAGCGTAGGAAATGCCATTCCTTCTTTATTAACATTAGATTGTTGATATCTTACCATATAAGAATTAATAGGAAATTCTAGCTCTATAAAACTTTCAAATCTATTTACAAGTTCTTCAGTATCAATTGATTTTTTATCTTCAAATTCGGCATCTTCTATAATATCATTATATAATCTATCAACAGCATACTTTTCATATTTAGAAATACCCTTAGTTGGAAATGGTTGTGATAAACTTACCTTATTTCCCATTTTTAATATATTTTCTGAAAACCTATAACTAAATGGAGTATCCATTGCTTGTTTTAAAACATTTTGACTTATAGGTAGTTTTGGTAAAGAACTAGGACTGTTTATTGTAGGTAAATCATTATGAATATTATTAAATACTTTTCTATCTCTTATTGTATATTCACTTTTAGGTTTCTTAAATAATTCATTATATGTTTTTACATCTACTTGTGGCGATTCTAATTTGCTCATCGAATCTGTATTTAATTCAATCAATGACGTAACAAGATTTAAAGTATCAAAATTATCTTTATATATTTTTTCTTCAAAGTCTCTACCTATTCTGCTAAACAAATCAAATACAGTCATTTCATCATTTATTGCACTATCAAAGAATGCTCGTATTGCGTTCCAAAATTTCTTTAGTATGTTCTTTATTTTTCCAACAAATGTTTTACTATCAAAATAGAATTGAGTAGCTGCATCAGCCATATTCTCTTCTGTTTCTCTAGCATCTTTACCTTTAAATTTTTCTGCTAAAAAAGCATACTCTTCTTCAGTAAGTATTCTATTTAAAAACCAATGAATTGGTTCATGTACTGCAGTCTGTTCAGTTGCTTGACCTAATATAAATTGTAAAATACCATCAGCATAAGAACCAATTGCATTAGGATTTTCTTTAATTTCATCTACAAGAACAGACTCAATATCTGGAGCATGTGGCCCCATAATATCTTTCATTGCTTTTATTATAGCTTTCTTAGTTGCTATAGGAGAATCTTTATCATAGCTTTCTCCAACCTCATGAAATCTTTTACGAATTTCCTTCTCTAAATCTGTTTTAGGAGCTTCTACAGTTTTTTCTAATTGATTTAAGTAACCTTCATATTTATCAATTTGTTCTTTATGCCAATCAGGTAGAACTGGGCTTTTACCTAATTCTTCTTTATGATATTCAATACTGTTTTTCAACCAAGCAATAGGGTCTTTTCTAAACAACTTGACTTCAATATCGCTTTCAAAATTTTGTTCAGATTCAATTTGTTTTATTAAATCTGTTGGTTCTTTTTTTGGTTTAACAGGTTTGTCTTCTTCAATAAACTTTTGAACAGACGCTAACTCACCACGGGCCTCTAGTTCTTTTATAATTTCTGGGTCTTTAAGCATAGTTGATAATTCTTTTTGCATCTTAACAAATGGAACCATACTTGGTGGTGTTTTTCTTTGAGCTTGTGCTTTCTCTATTGCTTTAGCACCTTTATCAACTTCATCTCTAAGTCTTAAAACTTCTTCTACTTGCTGAGATAATTTTTTAGGTTTTTTATCAACTTCTGTAGGTTCTTTTTCAACAACTGGTTCAGTAACAGTAAGACCTTGTTCTTCAGCAGATTCTGGAGTTAAAGCAATATCAGTACCAACACTAAAAGCTAATGACTTGCCATCTGGCATTTTCATTAATACTTTATTAGCACCTTTATCAAACTTTACTATTTTACCTATTTGACCAACATATTTACCTTTATATCTATCCTTATTAACCACCATAGCAGTAAGACCTTTTGCGCCTTTTTCTAACTTGCCTTTTTCATCTACTATATTTTCACCTTCTAATTTTGAAAGTGTCTGGTCTGCAAACTCTTTCCAATGTTCTGCTTGTAAGGATTTAGATATTTGTGTTGGACTTGGTTGTGTAATTTCTTTTTCAACTTCTTTTTCAAATTCCTCTTTTAACATTTCTTCAGAAATATCTAATCGAAGATTTCTACTAAGCCAACCAGAAGCTTGTTTAGCACTTGGAGATTTACCAAACTCATCTATTAATTGTTGCTCATAATCTTTTGTTAAGTCTGATACATATCCTTTATCTTTTATAGTTAATGCTGTTTTTCTATGAGGTGTAGCAATCTTACCAGAACCTCTATCAACTTCATAATCAATAGATATTTTACCTGCTAATACGTCTTCTATTAAATTATCTGGATTCTTTACTACATCAAGAACATCTTTGTTTATATTGCCAATAGCTCCTTTTAATACACTATTAATTTTATCTCTTTGTTCAGGTTCTAAAGAATCAACAAAGTCTTTACCACCTTGTTGTAGTGTAGCTACTAATTTTTCTCCTTGTCTACCAGCCCCAAACTTGTCTAATCTATTAACAAGTGTTTTTAATTTTTTATCTTCTATATCTTCTCTAGGAACAGCACCTCTACCTGCTTTTCTAGGACTTAACAACTCAGATACAAATCCTTTCATTGTAGGCTCTTCTGGTCTAAGAACAATATCTTCTACTCCTTCTTGAGCTGCTGGTAATTGTCTATATAATGGTTTTCCTGTGTATTCCTTCCTTTTCTTAGCAGCTTCTTCTTCTTTCAACATACTTTTAGTAACAACTTCTACGCCAGGTTTTCCCTCTATAACTGCTTGTCTAAGACCAACTATTTCTTCAGCTGGTATTTGACCATACTGAGTCACTTCTTCACCAATCATTTTAGCTTGTGCTAATTTAAACGCATCTTTACCACCATAAGCTGAATAGCCTGCACCAAGTACACCACCAAACATTATACCACCTAATATAGACGAAGCAGCTTCTGCTGGATTATATATATCTGAAAATGTTTCATCTTTATATCCAGATTGAACTGCAACACTTCCAATATATTGTGTAAACTCTTGCATACCTTCAAGAAATGCTTGTTTACCTGCATTTGCCAAATGAAACTTAGCTCTTGTTTTAGGAGTTCCACCTATTTGATGAAATATATTTCCTACTTTAGGGTCATGTAATATCTTTTGATAAATACTTCTATTTAAACTTTTTGCAGTTATTCTAGCAGCTTTTGCCGGCATAGCCATTTTCATATACCTACCAGTTGGGAGCAATTCTGTTATTCCCATAATAGCTAAATAATTAGAAGTTGCATTTCTAGCTACTTCTTTTGCTAATTCTTCATCTCCCCACTTTTCCATTGCATATTCATATGCTTCTTGGTATTCACCAGTAGCTTCTAGTGGAGTCATTAACCCTATAGTAGCAGCTGTTCCGACAAATCTACCAATAGTAGCAGCTGTTCCAACAGCCAAACCAACTCCAGGCCCAGCAACCGCACCAGCCGCAAGACCAAGACCAGTTCCTGCAGTTAAAGCAAGCACAGACGGTACTAACCCAAAAAAAGTATCTAACCAATATTCATTTGGAACAAAGTTTTCAAAAAACCCAACAGGTCTTTTACTAATATAATCTTGATAAGCAGCCCACCTAACATCATTTTCTTTTCCTTTAGCCCACTCTTTAGCAAGTTTTCTAGATTGAGTATGAGCAGTATCGGCATATTCTTTTAAAGCTGATTCTATAGGACTTAGTTTTTTAGACTCTGCTTGCTCATCTGTCATTTGTCTTTCAACAATGGGCTTACCAACAAGGCCTTCAAATTCCTTATGTGTATATTTTGTATCATAAGAAAAAGGTATAAAAGATTTTAACTTAACATAAGACCTACCATCTTGTACAAAATCATCAGCTAATTCTGGTAATTTTTCTAACCACCTACCTAAGTCTTGTATCTCATCAATCTTATCTTCATCTGTTAAATAACCAGAATCAATCCATTTTTTCTGGTCATTATAATAATCAGTAAAATTACTAAATAAAATATCAAATTCTTTTTTATCATAAATATCTTTAGGGTAAAACCCACTAGCTAAAGAAGATTTAGTATCTTCCCAACCCTCTGGAGCTCTTGAAAGTGGGTCTATAGCTCCATAATAAGCTCTTTCTGATAGACTTGGAGGGACATTTCTTTCGTAATCAGGTTGATGTTCTAAGGAATATTTAGCTAACTCTGGGTAAGCTTCAATAATATTATTTATTCTATGTTCTATAGATGATAATTCATCAATAGATAACTCACTAACTATTTGGTCTGGGTATGGTCTTGTAAGATTACCATCCTCATCTTGCCATCTTAAATCATATAAACCAGAAGCAGCCCATAGCTCTGGGAGGTCTCGCATCCAATCTTTAGCTAATGAAAAATAAGGTAATGGTTCCATAAAATAACTCTCGTATATACATTTACTACTGAGTATTTAAATTGTTTAAAAAAATTAAGGTTTTCCCCCTAAATATGAAGAAACTTGAGAATTAAATTTACCTACACCAGAAGATGTTTTATATTCTCTACCCCATCCCCACAAATCGTGCATTTCCATAGATGTTTTTTCAAGTTCAAGAAGAAAATCCATATAAGAAAGAACTAATTTTTTTGCATTTTTTTGCTTATCTCCTGAACCTGGAAAATTTAACTTACCAATATTGTTTCTAGTAATTTTTGCATTATCTTTCCAATATCCTAAAAATTCTTCTATATCATCTAATAATAAATCTCCTTGAGGGCCAACAGGGCTTCCAGCATTAGTCCATAATTCAATTCTTTCTTGTATTTCCTTAAATGCATCAATGTGAGGTTTATCAAGTCCACTCATCCATGTATTAGTATGAGTAAGTACTTTAGAAACATTAGACAATGCATAGTTTCTAATAAGTTTTAATCTTTTTGAATCAACACCAGTTGCACTAACATTTAATGTTTTTTGTAAATCAGGTATAAGTCCTTGTTTTATTATAACATCATCAAGATAAAAATCAGAAGGTTCTCCTCGAGGAACTCTAAAATTAGTAGAAAGTTGCCATAGTTGTTGGTCTATATTGCCAACAGAGGCTTTCATCAAATCATTCTTTTGTCTTAGCTCTTCTGATGTTGCAACTCCCCACTCATTTAATGCTGAATTATGTAAAGTTAATCCCCTATTAAGTAGTTTTGTATTAACATTTTGACCTTGTATTGATAATTGTAATAAATCAACAGCTTGTTTTGCTTTCATATAACTTTCTTCATTAGGATAAGCATCTCTTGTTAATTGAATACCCGGCACATCAATTGGGTTACCCTCATCATCTACTTCATAATTATTATCATCTAAATCTTTTAATATACCAAGAACAGCTAACCTATTATTTAATTCAGTCTCTTGGTTAGCTATATCCGTTAGCATTCTATTATTAAAGTATGGTTCATACTCATTAAGATTATCAAGCATATCATTGAATAACTGCATCCCTCCTCCTTCATAACCGGGAGTATTTTCTATCTTATTCATATTGTCTTGCATACTATTAATTAAATCTCTAGCCTCTCCTTGCTTTTGCCTAGTTAATAACCATGGTTGCATAGAAGCTATACTAGCATTTATATAATTAGCTCTGATAGTATCACCAGATGCTACTTGCTTATCTCTTTCTGCTGTTAAACTTTCAATTAATCCTTTTATTGGTTCTGGTTCTAAATAATGTTGTGATGAAGAAGCTATAGCGCTATACATTGTAGTATCTGCTCTTAATTGATTCATTTCCTCTTGTTGCATACCTCTTATATAAGCATTAGCTAGTGTAGGAATAATCTTCCCAAACATATCCCAACCACCTCCGCCAGTAGAAGGCATTTGAGCTTCATAAATTTTTGGTAAAGGTATTCCTTCGTATGATGCCATTACGGGCCTGTCCTTACAGTAGTTCCGCCACCACCAACTGGTGTTTTATCTCCTCCACCACCATGCATTGCTAATAATTCTTCATATGTATATCCAGTATTATTAAAACCTCCTGTTGTTGCACCTTCGCCTAAAGGTTCTTGAAATTCATCAGTATAGAGAGGGTCTAATCCTCCTCCGCCTCCACCACCATCATCTGTTCCTCCCCAAACATCAAATTCTGTAGCTAACATTAATAAGTAATCAGACATTTCATCTTGATAGTCTTTAACAAGTCCTTCCATTTGTTGGTCTCGTGCAGTACCAGCTCTGTCATATGCAATTCCAGCAGCTTCATAACTTATTCCTGATTGTTGTAATTGCTGAGCAGAACCAAATGCATCTGAAGCTAGTTGAGCAAGAGTACCTTGATATTGAGACTTAGCTTCTAAACCAGACATTGCTTGTCCCATTAATCCTCTTTGAGTACTACTTTCTACTCCACGCATAGCTCTTCTTGTTAATCCACTTCTAGCTCCTAATCCACCTGTAGCTACTTGTTCACCTTGTCCAAATATATCATAAGCAGATGATTGAGCCTGAGAAAGAGCTCCTCCCATCTGCATGCCCATACCAGTTAATTGTCTTTGTAGTTTTGTTTCAGCTCCGCCTCTCCTGTCGCCTCTTTGTGCTTTTTCAAAAGTTGCTCTATCTTGAGCCATTCCATATAATTCACCTGCTAATCCATATTCTTGACCTTGATAACCATATTCTGCTCCAATATATTTTTCTTTCCAATCATCATATGTAGGAGCAAACTGAAGATATTTTTCATCAATACCCTCAAACATACTTCTAAACTCAGATGTTGGGTCATATGGGGTAGAACGACTACCTCCACTTAAATCACCATAAGAACCTGAATGTCCAACTTGATGAGGCATTATGTATACCTGCTTCTTTGTTGTGTTTGATATGGAGAAGTAATCATTTGAACTGGTCTTAATGCTTCCATTTCAGGTCTATATCCATATATACTCATAGCTCCACTTGCTAATATAGATTTCTGTGCATATTCTGATGTCATTCCTTTCAATCCAGCCATATATGATTTCATCATAGTTGGAGCTGCTTCTGATGAAAGAGGAGTAAAAGATGCAAGTTGAGATTTATAACTAGCCCCTAAAGAGTGTTTTTGTAAAGCTAATTCAGTTTTTGGATGTCGAGCGAGCATTTTATGTGGTGATGGTGATGGTGATGTAGCAACTGATTGTTTAGGAACAACATTACTATATTCTTGAGTTATTGATTGTAACATCTCCATTCCCTCTGGAACTGTTTCTGGCATAACTATATTTGTCGATGAACCGACACCTGTTCCAGTAGTTGTCGTAACCAGTTCAGCTGCTGCTTTTGTTTGCTCTAATGATGCAGATACTCCCGCTTTAGCAAGTTTAGCTGCTTCTTCTGCTTTTTTAGCAACCTTTGCAGCCTTAGCAACTTTCATTTTTTCAATAAGTTTTCCACCTCCAGCTACTGCAGTTGTTAATAATCCAGCTGCTAAACTTCTATTTAAAATACCTTCATTTAATTTTCTGTCAAAATCTGTAAAAGCTATATTTTGTTTGTGAGCTTCACTTTCATAAAACATACCTGATTTAATTTTTTTACGACCAGCTTTACCAATATTAGGGTCTTCAGCTGCTACTTTACCACCAGTAGCTCCTAAATAAGTACCAACTCCTACAGCTGCTCCTTGTAAAAGTGCAGATGTTCCACCAGTTGCTGTAAAAGCAATACCAGAAGCTAATCCAGCTAATGCTCCACCTATACTAGACCAAAGACTTCTTTTACCAGCTTTTTCTTGTTCTGATGATATTTGTCCTTGTATATCTTCTGATTCTTTTTTTACTCTTTTAGCAAATGCCATTCTTCTTTCATGTTTAGAAGAAGAGCTGCCACCAGTGAACTCCTTTAATTTAGAAGTATCAATTGATGGTTTTTTCGCTTCTCTTTTTTTTCTTACAGCAGGCATAGTCTATATTGTAAAGATACGTTTAAAATTTATTGCTATTAACATTATAATACAACCTCAACTTCCCAGACTGATGTTATTTTCCATTGTATTTCACCACCATAATCATCAGCTGCTTGAATAGAAATTCCACAATTATCACCTATTTCAAATTTAGGATTACCATTAAAATCTGATTTTTCAACAACTAAATAAGTATCAGCAGATAAAGCAGGGCCATATGTAGCTGATGCAACAGTATCAACTGTTGTATCTTTATCATCCATTTTCTTTAACCTAACTACTAAATCACTACCCGGATTAGTGCTTATAGCTGAGGGTCTAAACATTATTTTTTTCAAGGTCATTGAATATGGAGCTAA
>VTLG01012780.1_pt1 | contig 48605 bp, 84 predicted proteins | sample 4694571 | NCBI WGS metagenome assembly VTLG01 (sample SAMN12604809, study PRJNA352737) | marine metagenome | biome: ENVO:00000447; feature: ENVO:00000209|ENVO:00000569|ENVO:01000036; material: ENVO:00002151; isolation source: viral sequences binned using virsorter ... | reverse complement strand
ACTGCCTGTTTGGTTTACCAATAGCAGATAATCTAAGACTACCTTCTCTTGGTTTACTATACATAAATTCTTTGATATGAACTTTAAGCATATCTCCAAACTTATCTATGAGTTCATCTACTTCTTTCTCATCCCTCTCTATAGGAGTAAGATTAAAAAGATTATAGATATCCTCTACTAATGTTTCAATGTTTTTCATAATAAAAATAGGGTGCCACACTAACCCTAATGCGGCACCCCATCCTCACTTAGTTACCAAACGGGATATCATCTGACATTTCAGCAGAAGAATTATTAACGTACCCACCTTCTACAACATCAAAATCTTTATCACCATACTCAATCAACTCTACTACTTGAACTGCCGCGAGGTCAGCCGACTTACCTGACTTACCTGCGTAGCTCCACTCATAAGGAAGGGCTTTAACAGTCACTACGCTGCCATTTCCAATGAGCTTGTCATCCCAAGAATTGTTTCGGGAATCGACTACAACTGGTGCTTTACGAGGACCATTCTTGCCCTGCACCTTACGCTTCAAGGTAACGAACTCACCTCGTTCATCATCCTTGTTTCGCACATTTAAACCAGCTTCTTCAACCAAAGTTTTGGTATCAGAATCAAGGCAAAGGTCAAGTTGCCAAGTAGGTTCAAAGGTGCTGTTAGGCTCCACTACTGAAGCCCAATAACATTTACCAGTAAGATATAAAGGTGTAATAGCCATTGCTATTTTCTCCTATGTTTAATGCTACACTGTCGTAGCTGTTGATAAAAAGTTTTCATACTACTCTAACTACTCAAACGCAATCAGTATATACGAACTGATTCGTAATGTCAAGTACTAATGTGTCTCTGCCCATGTTTTACCAACTTTGTAATCACAGTCAAGCTCACATTTAACTCCAAGTGTTTTCTGTGTCTGTGTCATTGCCTCCTTTGTTAAGTTACAAAACCTATTTACATCTGGTATAGCTACTTCAAATTGATATTCATCATGAATTGAAGCAACCAACCTTACATTTAGGCCAGCTTTTATGACTCGCTCCATGATATGAACAAGCCATTGCTTACATATGATTGCACCAGCACCTTGAAGTAAAGTGTTTAATGCCGCATGTTCTGACCTAATATGTAGTAATCTACCATCCAATGCAGGTATGGTTCCACCCTTAGACCATCTCACTACATTCTCTCTTAATCTTTTTAATGCTGGTGTACGTTCTAAAAACTTTTTAATAAGCATCTGCCCTGCGGCTGGACCCTTACCAACTACATTACCAATCTTAGCTGGCCCTGCACCATAGAGAAAAGCATAGATAAAAGTCTTGGCTTGATCTCTGGTTCTTAGTCCAGCGGCTTGCTGATTAGCTGTGTGTACATCACCTGTCAATACAATGTTGGTATACTCAGGGTCATTCATGTAGTGCGCCAAGCATCTTAATTCAAGACCGCTGGCATCAACACCTACCAAGCGATACTTAGTCGTATCATCAACGCCCCATAATCCCCTAGATTCTCTGCCGTAGCTACTAGAGATAGAGGGAACTTGTGCCATATTAGGTACTGCATGTGCCATCCTTCCTGTGATTGTACGTAGGGTCATTACTCTACCACGTACACGGTTATCTTCTTGGCATTCTGATATCCAAGACTTTAATAAGCCAGTGCGTTTCTGCAATAGGAAATACCTGTTAAACATTTCTGCCTCTGGCATTTTAATTTTTGATAAGACTGCTTCGTTAATAATAACATTACCCTTATCAGTAAACTGCTTTGGTTTCCATCCACGTTTCTGCAGTCTGTCAGCTATTTGTTGGCGACTGCCAATGTTGAATGGTATCTTCTTTGTCTTTGTCTTTAACTCTACTATAGTTGGTTCAAATTCTTTTTCTGCTTTACGTTGTAGCTCAGATAATTCATCTTGTAATTGAGCCAGTAATATTGTACCATCTTTTAGATTAAAAGCAAACCCATTCTTTTCTTGCTTATCTATAATGGCACGTACATCACGTTCTAATTCATAAGACTTGGAACTAAAACCATTACCTTCTTCTTCAAGTTTCTGAGCCAATAATCTTGTTACTTCTGTATCACGTTTACAATACTCCAACATCTCTGGTGTATATTCTGAGAAGTCATGGAAGTCACCTTTCTTATATCCAAGTTTTTTGCCCCATGCTTCAAGCGAATGACCATCATCTCTAATAGGATTATATAATTGAGATTCAATTAGTGTATCACGCACCTGATTTAATTTTATATTAGAACCTGTTAAACGGTTTAGGACAGGAGCATCAAAGCTAATACCATTGTGCATAATAAAGGTATCAATTTGATTAGACCATACCCCAAAGTCTTTACACTCCTGTCCCACCCATGTCTTAACTTTATTTGTTTTATAACTCCTTGCTACAATGCAATGTATTTTAGTTGCATTAAGACTATCTGTTTCAATATCAATTACTGCTTCCGTCATGAGACTTTTTCCATATCATTGGAGGCTTATTAAAATACTCACTCTCTAATGCGTGACTTAATTTAATCCTGCTAATCACATCCTTCCTGCCAAATCGTTGATACTTCTTGTAGATAGCTTGTGTTGAATTGTTGACATATTTATCAGATACAGCATTTAAACAAAACTTTAGAAGCTTGGCCCTATTAATAAAAATATATTCATCTTCTTGCTCAAACACAATATAATCTGCATCACCATAGAGCCATCCCCTATTTCCCCTGACGTTTTCAAATTCTACCCACGTATACTCATCATCAAACTTTGCATTAGAGCGTGATGCTTTCTTACGACTCTTAACATCTACTGAAAACGACTGACCATTTTTTTCAAGATGAAAGTCTATATGCTTAAACATATCGTCGTTTCGCGTAGACTTAGTAACTAAATAATTTTTACTCTCAGCTTCTTTACGAAAGTTATTTTCTGTAATCCAACCATTCATTATTCATTCTCCACAAAGAAATTATTATACTGCACTTTAAGCATTACTCATCTTCCTTTAAAATATATTTATTTACTAATGTTTCTATATCTTTACACATATAATGTTTTCTGTTTTGATTTCTCTTATTATACATAACCCCCCATCTTCCTGTAGTATAATAATATTGATAAGCTATATAATGTTTTTCAGGATCAGGATGATCTATATAAAATGCAGGTAGTCGATCATCAAAAGTAAAGGAAAGTCCTTTATCTTTTAAATAATTTGAAACATGTTCTACATCTTGTCCTGTTTTATATTTCCATACCATTATTCATTCTCCACAAAGGGGTTGTTAATCTCAGTCATTCTACCAGTTTCCTTATTGTAATGCAAGTAACAAGCAACACCTGTATCACCAGTATATCTGTTCTTTAGGATACGTATGGTTGTAGTGTTGGCTTCTGTTTCATCATCTGCTTGCTGGTTTCTTTCCAAAGCTACAACACCATCAGATAGATGTGCAATAGAAGCAGAGCCGCGCAGATGAGAAAGGGATACCTCACGTCCATCCTCATGTCCTCTATCACCTGCTGGCCTACGTAGATGGCTAACAAGTAATAATGATATACCTGTTTCTTCCACAAGAGAACGTAGCTTGGTCATTAGAATATCAATAGACTTACGCTCATCACCCATATCCTCTTGACCTGATACAAGAATAGATAGATGGTCAAGTATTACCCACTTACATCCTAAAGCCTTTGCCATGTACCTGACACGAGATAATATTTCTTCATTGGATATTGACCCAAAGTGGTCAAAGGCAAAGAACCTACCGCTATCAATTGTCTTGGCTTGGAAGCCTCTCAATTCATCCATTGTAAATTGATCGCGGATCTCTTTAATGTAAAGCCTAGCGTTGGCCTCGACACTCATGATGTTGAAGGCTGTGTTACGTACACTCTCTTCCATTGCCAAGACACCAATGTTATCCTTGGTATTCATCATGAGATGGTGCATGAGTTCACGCATAATACTTGACTTACCCATACCAGCCCCACTGGTGAACGTAACAAGCTCACCTGTTCTCATACCATATGTCTTCTCATTCAGACCAGACCAAGGATAAAGACAAGTCTCACAATAGTTCTCTTCATATAATGAATCACCAAGATCATTAAGATTAATAATACCAGCAGGAGTAAATGGTTTAGCTGCCCACCAAGTTTTCATGAAGTCTTCTGACTTACCAATCTTGAGATATTCATTAGCATCCTTTAAATCCAAAGACATTATCTTACACTTATTGGGTTCAAAGATTGCAGCTACATCATTGGCAGCTTGCCTACCAGCTTTGTCATTATCAAAGCATAAGACAACATTATCAAACTGGTTAAGGTATTCAAAAGACTGCTTACAGTTTGATGCCGCTGATGCCGCACCATTCTTGAGAGATACACAAGGCCATTTGGAACCCATCATTTGATAGGCACTCATGGCATCGACTTCACCCTCACATACAGTAATGTACTTACCTTTCTGTGTGAATATATTTTCACCAAACAATCCAGCAGAAGTCATTGGTCCCTCAGACCAGAATCTTTTATTGGATGTATCGCGTACCTTACTACTAATATGATTACCATTCTTATCAAAGTATTGATAGATATGATGGGTAGTCATTGATCCCTGCTTTTTTGTTAGGGTATTATATTTCTTGGCTGTATCTTTAGTAATCTTACGATCAGGAATATCATTGTATTCCCCACTAACATTATTTTTAAATGAGTTATTATTATTAACAAGTGGTATGGTAGACATATTATTTAATCCTTTTGGGAAAGTATGATGGTCACAACTAAAGCAATGTGTCTGTCCATCAGGGTAGTGGTGATTGGCATCTGATGACCCACACTTAGGGCATGGACCTTTGTATCCGTTTTCTTCTGGTTGCATTACAGTTCCCTTTCTTAATAGAATATGCGACAGAAGGTTTTATTTTTAACATATAGCATAAGTTAGCTCTATCGTCAAGCTCTAACCTTGCTTCACGTTTAGTTCTAAAACTTTTAATGAGTATATCTTTATAATAAATATCATACATCTTCAAAAGTTTCTTTCCATAAGTTGTCTACAAATTCTTCCTTATCCTCCATCATTTCATTGAGTTCTATCTTTGCAAGATACCTTGCTTCTTTAATATCATAACCTTCTTCTTTGTATTGTTTAAGAAGAGTTCTAAATAGAGACTGCCTATCTTTTTGCCAGAAATTTTTAGTCATTATTTACAGCATCCTCTTCCAAGTCTTCTATAAATTTCATGACATCATCTCTATCCATAGGATCATATCCATTATCCAACATCATATACCATAAATCAGCAGGATATCCTAGAGATTTTCTTAAAGTCTCTTGTCTTTTCTTCCAGTATGAATAAAAATTAATTATTTCTGCTGTCATCTAATTCTACCCATGCACTACCACTCACAATGCCACTCTCTTGCCTTGCTTTTGATAGCTCTTCTCTAAGTTTTTTAATTGTTTCTTCTTGACGTTTTAACTGTACCTTGAGGGTACTTACATTTTTATGTAGCTGAGAAACTATAGCATTATATTGACTAATGGAGTCTGTCAATTCTAATCTCCCCTTCATCTGATCCTGCTGGCATATCAATTCCTAAATCATTTAAGAATTTAATTGCTTCCACTTCTGTTTTAAATTTCATTGGAAAACCAGTAGGAGTTGTCAAGATATCAAAGCAATCAAAATCTTCTAAATCTTTATGTGCTTCTTTAATAATATCTTGAACAATTACAAACATAAAATTTATCTCTTGTAAAATATGTGCTTACCTATTCTTGCTATTCTCTTTAACTTTAAAGACCAAGAAGGTTCGACATAAACTGCGTGATAATGTGTAGCACTCTTAATAGTTTCTATTCTAGCTCCACTTAGGATCATATTGGCAACTGTAACAGCATCCTCATAGGCCATTATGTCATACATCTTCTCGCTCTTACCATCACACCAGTAACTAAATGCACATTTGTTTTTAACTGGATTATTTTTCCAGTATACACCTGCTCTTACTACACCACAGATAGTATCTGGATATGAGTTACTACTCAACCTATGCATCACAACGCTACCAACAGCAAGCTGACCTATAAAACTTTCTCCTCTTGCCTCAAAGTATATTGTTTGAACCAAACACAACTCCTCTGAATTTAAATTACTTTGTTCTGGAATGTACTCTGACTGTGCTAGTGCAGATGTACTAAAAAATAATAACAATAATAATATTTTATACATCAAACTTTAACCAGCCAATCATACTTATAAGAGGTTGTATCACACGATGGACATGTAGCCAAAGCCCATGAAAAATTATCTACAAATTCTGGCTCACCACACACAGGACAGTAAATAGTTTTGCCATATTTACCAGCCCTTGTATACCGATTAATATTTTTAAATCCATTCTTACGAGTATAATTTTTAATAACTTTTGATGTATAATTAACATCAATATTTAATGTTTTGAATAACCACTCAAAAAAATCTTTATTCATTATACTAATCCTTTTAGAACCTACGTTTATTAACAAATCTTCTGAAGTCTTTTTCAGTAAAGGCTATTTCTTTTTCAATAGCTGTGCGTATTGATACTAGACATTGTAACTTCTCTGAAAAATCTAGAGAATTATAATCTTCTTTCATAATTAATTTAGGACTGCCGCTTTGTTTTGCTACTTCCATTATAACAGACATTAGTTTCTCCCTTGTCCTTGATACTTTTTCCAACTCCTTCGCTTGTGCTTATTGGTTGGACGCGATTTAACAGAGTTGCCAATAGAAGTTTTTTTCTTGACAACTTCTTTATGTTCATAAACTTTTATTTGTTTCTTAGCCATTATCTACACTACAAGTATGGACCATATCTAAAAACCCATTTATATCTGACAGACTAACTTCCGTTATAGAATTAATATTATAGCCTGAACATTGGAGTACTGTCAAGATATAATCTTTATCTACTTCTGATACATCTTCATAGCTTTTATAATTAGTACTCATCTTCTATACCTTCATCTACTTTTAGAATAATATCTTGGTCGCCTTCTTTACCAAGTGGATACGCATATATGATATCATATATTTTACCATTTGGCAACTCCACTTTAACATTTTTATCCAGTGCCTTATCATTCTCATCATAATAAGTAAAGAGTAAGTTACGAATTAGTTTTCTGTAGGTAATATGTTCAATCATTTTAATCTCCGCTATCTACCTGATAAATATAATACAATAAATGGTATTGTCAATAGTATTATTATTAAAACTTCTTTGTCTGTTAGTTCTGTTATATCAATCATTTATAATCCTTCTCTTTGAGATGTTTACTAATTTAGTATTTATTTCACTACCTATAAACTCTCTTCCTAATCTGTTTGCTACTACTCCCGTAGTACCTGTGCCGCTGAATGGATCATACACTACATCACCTTCATCTGTAAAGTTTAAAATTATTTTCTCTACTAACTCCTCTGGAAACGTAGCCTTGTTACCATCGAAACTTTTACTAGACCTTTTAACTCTCCAGATATTATCCAGTGTACCTCTATCAAACCTACCTGTTCTATACTTTCTACTAATAGGATAATCATTATCGAATACTAATATAAATTCTGTGACACTATTCATAACCTGCGTCATCATAGCTGGTGGTGCATACCCCTTATCCCATACGATAATCTCCTTGAGGTTATTGGCAAACTCACCAATCATTTTAAAGATAGACCTCTTTGATCCTGTAACTATCTGTACATTATAGAATACCAGTTCACTTACTCTTAGTAGTTCCCTTAGTATTTCTGTATGTAGTTTATTGTATTCCTCTATTGGTAAGTTATCAGGGAAGTCTGAATACTTTGTAGAAAATTCTTCCTCTACTATTTGTCTTGAACAATACTTACCATTACGAATACGCAGGTTCATGTTGTATGGTGGTGATGTAATGGTGGCCTTGACTTGACCACCAAACATATTGTTCATTGTTTGTAAACAATCTTCGTTATATATAGCCCACATAATTTTTCCTTATCTCTATGCTGCTTCTACGACAATATGCCATGTTAAAAAATTTGTGTCTTCATCTTCTAACTTATCAAGTACTATCTCACTTATTATCAGGTGTTCATCAGGCTCAAAATCACTCAATATTATTGGTGTTTTCATATCAATACCCTTCTATCTTTTCCCACTCTTGGGCAACCATCTCTACTGCTTCAAGTTCAGTAGTTTCATTATCAGGTTTACCCTGCTTCAACAGGGTTGTCATTGCTGATTCAAATAATAGTTCTTTAATAGCATCGTTGTGTATATTACTCACGATCTTCCCTTTCATAAAGTTCATCAGTCAACATGTTAACAATAAATGTTTCTAACACATAATAAGGATCAGATATTTTTCCAGTCTTATCATAGTAACTAGATTGATTTTCTTTATATCTTTCAATGTCTTCATGTGTCAAGTTATATCTGTCAATCATATCATCAACTTCTTCAAAGATTATACTACCCACAGTTCCTTCTAATCCTAATCCTTCAATATCAAATGATATATCTGAGTGACGTTTTAAATCATAGTCTTTCCATAAGTCTTTTTTATTACTCATCTTCTTTTCCTTTCTCAGTTTTAAGAACCCATAACCCTTTGATATCATTAAGAAAACTCATATCTTGATTGTTATCAACCATACATTGTAAAGCTTCTTGTAATGTCATATCCCATCTATCACTCATCAACCACTCAAGTTGATCCCAACCTTCAATCGCTACTGTTCTATCACTCATCTTCATCTCCTAATAATAGTCTAAGTTGTTTTGGTTTAGAATATATTTCTTCTAACTTTGGATGTAGTAAATCTTGAAATTCTATATCACAAAAGTTTCCACAGTCAGGAGCTATCTCTTTTAATTCTCTTCCAGCATCGGGGTCTAACTCATCTAAAAATTTATTTCTTATACAGGAATTACCTACTACTCTTTCAGCCTGAGACATTCTTTGAAACACATCAGGAAAATCTTTTCTTATCTTATTCCAGTATCCCATTCCACCTTTGACACAACCAATACAGTTATTATTTCCATAACCTAGCGTATACATCTTGGGTCTTTTTATACCTTTACTCTCCAAGAAATAAAGACATTCTGGTTTAGTCATCTTACGTTCAATCAGGGGAAACAAAGGCTTTGACATTGGGTACTGCTCTCCAAATCTAATGGCCCTGTTAATTTCTTTCTTAGAATATTCAAATCCAAATACTTGACCATCATATTCAACTTCTCTTTCTATTTTTTGTCGTACTCTTTTCTTTAAAACTAAAGTACATCTCGCACCACCAGGTCCATTAACATATTTATCTTTTAAGATAACATCAAACTGATTGTTATAACCTTTGGCTTGCCATGTTTCAATACTAATTCCATACCACTCTTCACATTCTTTTTTAAATCTTACATTATCTTCATGTGCAGAGTCAATATGAAAATACATAGGGCGTACATTCTCTTTACCAAACTCATCTATTGCAAGTTTAGTTGCTACTGCACTGGTAACGCCAGCACTCCACCAACATATAATCATTCGACTATCCTATCTTCTATGGATAAAAATCCAGAGCCGTTACCTTCAGGGTCACGCTGAATCCATGCAATTTTTCGTTTGGTTCCCTTCAATAAAACTAAACCTTCCCATATATCATCGGGGTTACTATCATCTTGAGCAATACCTACAATTTTATAACCAACAATTTTACTGTACTCATCAAGGAAACTACCATCATGTATATTACTCATCTTCAACTCTCCTATTTCGTTTATACTTTTTAGCACTAGGTACTACACGTTGTCTATATTTATTATCTTGTAATGATTTAGCATAGCTATTTATTTTCTTTACTCCATGCTTAGTGTTGGACTTCCCCATGATAAATTCTTACCCTCTAATATTTCAAGTTTAATAATATCTTTGTAGTTTTCACGAACTTCTTGTTCGTTTTCATAACGCCACTCTTCCTCAACAAAATAGCTCTCGCCTGTACCTTCGCACTCGCTACATACCTCTTCTCTTTTGCTTGGGTTATTGTCAGTAGTATAGCCTTCACCGTTGCACCACTTGCACCATGTCACTATGTGCCACCATTTATTATCAGTCATTGGTCTATCTCCTCAACAATTTCTGTACAAACTATATTATCATGATTAAAACTATAATCAACTTCCTCTATAGTCTTTATTTTTGCATCATGTATATCATCTTTTAAGGTTAATTTTACAAGTATTAACATTGGTCATCTCCATCTAAAATTCTTAGTGATAATCTAACAGCCAGCTTCTGAAACTCTGCTGGATACTGGTAACACATCCATTCTCTAGGCCAATCTGTTGCTATGTTTGCAGGGTGGTTAGCCAACTGATACAAATCATAGCGGCGTATCCATCCATCTTTTTCTCTTGCTTTCATTGTATTATCCTATAGTAAATCCACTTACTTTTAAATATACCAATAGCAAGGTAGCTAATACGATACCAAGACATACTATATATCCAGTTAAAGGGTTATTAAACATCACAGTAATCCTTTCAAAATTTGTTTAACTTCTTTTTGTGTTCTCACTACTATACTACTATCCCATTGAGACTTGTCAATCTTTTGTCTTTCACTTGTACAGTTAGGACATATTCTTAGATGTTCCTGTATGTAAACTTCTTCTCGACAGGCTAAACATTTCTTTAATTTAAATCCTTTAGTAGGTACAATTACCTTACTCATTCTATTTTTTATAGATAAACCATAATTCATAGGGTCACATTTACCAGCCCTAAACTTTATACCCATACAAACATTACGTGTTAATTGTTTACCTGTTTCTTTATAATATTCATCGCGCATTATAGTGGCTATTTGTTTTCCACTAAAGCCTTTACTAAATAAATTTAATATTTCATTCTTAAATTTAGTTGATAGTATTTTCTTCATTCAAATTCTCCTTTGCATTTTGCTATGTCATGTTCAAAAGATTGTATAGATGGAAATACTTTATACAAACTACCTTCAACATATACTTTAATCTTCCTTGAATTTTTTACTTCAATTATTTCTACGTCAAGAGGTATCATATCAAATTTGGATTGCCAAGCATCAACTATAACACTATCTGAAAATGTATAGCCCCACTTTTTATCTAACATTTTTACCTACCTTTCCAATATCACCTGCGACATGATGGCGCACTGTTGAACCAAAGGGTAATTTCTTTACCCAATCTAATACTCTTTCTCCATCTGTCATATTAGATAATATTTTACCTGTATTTTTCCACGTAAATTTTACATATCCATTGGCAGCATAGCATGGTATTTTCTTCCATTGTTTCCACTTAAACACTACAATAAATTTTCTATCTGGTCTAGCACATAAGGGACCAGCACTACCACCACAATTTGCACATTGAATATGGTCATGCTTATCAGCAGGGCAGGGCATGAGTTGCACACCATCTACTTTCCTTGCTGATGGATTTTCTTCTGCCCATACAGTAGGTATACCATCTTTAAAAGATTGTACTGCTTCTTCCTGTGTACTGGCAGAAAAATTAAGTGTTGTTCTCTTTGGCTTATTAAATCCAAACCCTTTCCATTTATCAGGTGGAAAATGAGAGTATGAAAAACTAATTCCATTTCTAGGCACAGCCTTTGCCAATGCTCTTGCATATTCTTCATCTACTTCTGAAGCTGTCTTTGCATCAACGGGTTTTAAGGGACACTTATCAGGACATGAGCCATACATGTCTTGACCACCACTACGATATGTTTGTGGTATGTTACCTGTTTTTCTTTGGGTAGATACATCAAGAAATTTTATAGACATTTTATTTACCTTTCAAAATAAGTTTACCTGCTTCTAGCCTAGCACTTTCTTGTGGGGTATTCAACCATTGGTGCATAGATAAAGCCTTGACCATATTTTTAATAGCCCATTTTGGTTGATTGCCTACAATTTTTTTAGCTTCTTCCAGCGTCATCATTATTTCCCCATGATTCGTAAAATTTCAGTTATCATATTTGATCTATTAGCTAGGATATTAAATTTATGTTTTGTATTTGTCAACTTTTTAAGGAACTCATTATGATCGTACCAAGAATTTTCTTTCTCAAACATATGCAGAAACGCTTCAGAAAATTCTTTTCGTTTAACAGTCCTCTTAGTTAGTGAGGGATTGCATGAAGCATACTCTATTTGTCTCAATTTATATAAAGTATTTTCTATGTGTGGTAAATTATTTCTGTTAATAATAAATTTACCATCTTTGAAGTCTCTATTACCGCCATTGGCTGTATCTCTAGTGCTAGAACCTTGTGCTATACCAATCAATATACCCGCAGTAACAGGGTTGGCCTCCAATATTTGCAAAAACTTTTCGTAATTTTTGTTACCATTCTCAGCATAGAAGTGAGCAAAGTCTAATAAACTCCAGTTCTTTTGATTGGAATTTAATACACCAATTAATTTTGCAAATTTAGGATCAACAATTATTACCCATATGGGATTACCAAGCATTAATGCAGCCTTATATCTATGTTGTCCATCAATAATCTTATAACATTTTTTCTTTACATTCCAACAGATTACCATTGGAGCGCATTGTAAAAGATCAGGAGATATTTGCATACTTACATTTAAATTTCTAACATTTCTCATAGAAATTTTTCTGTTACACACCAGCATTTTTAGCTCATGATATAGCTTACTTGATGGTTTTATTTCTTTGTACTCTGGTTTTAACATGGGTAGTCCTTTCTTCGTTGTTCTGGTGTATTGAATACGGCTACACCATAGACCGTAAATCTTTACTTTTTATTTTTTAAAATATTTGTTATTACAAATTGTATAATCTAAATAGACTATACAAGCTATTATAATTATTAAGCCCATCAAACTTAATAACATTTGTAAAATGAGTTCAAAGGGTAGCAATGTCCCACTCAATATTAGGAAAATTCCAACTAATATTCCTAATGTTACTGCTATTTTTTCAATCATAGTAAATTCTCCTATACAAATTTAATTGTGACCGATTTAACTACGCCATCTTCTATTTCTGCATAGACAGGATACTCTCCATCACCATGTCCTGTTGTAACGCACACGCCTAAACCTTCAGCGTAAATTAGTTCATCTGATTCATTAAATATATTTTTAGTAATGTAACTCATTGATGTGTATAGTTTATTTGTCATTGCTTTAATAATTCTATTCCACAGATCATTACCGTTAGCATCAAGTATAGTGCGTTGACTTGCATCATGAGGTAAGGTATAGCATGGATCACCTATAAAACACATACCTGCATCGACTCCGATTGATCCTATTTTTTTACGAGACATTATTTTATTCTCCTATTTAATTTAATTTTAAGTTGCTCTTTTCTACTGCGTATGATGCTTAAAGATTGCTTCTCTCTATCCGCACTTTCAGCCTCTTGATACGCATACCGTGATAATAAATTAGGACATATATAAAAAGATAAATATGTATCTTTCATAATTTTTCTTTCACTCATAATTCACCTTCCTTTTCCGAACGAATGTCCAGTCGCACCTATTGCAGTGCAAACCTTGGCTTCCTTTCTCTATCTTTGTACACAATTCTCGATTGTTTTTTAACGTAGTCGCTACTTGATGTTGCGTAGTTGTCCCACGATCTAAACCGTGTGAAGTGTTGTATCACTTCGTTGATACTTGAACATTGAATAGATTTACCACGTATATCTGTGACAATGTAGCAATTGTCGTTTTTATCCCACTTATACCACCCAACTAGGTTTTGTTTGTACAATACCCTACCGTCCTGTGTTAGTCTAAATCTCATTTTCTACGCTCCGTTCTAGTTTACAGTGTAAACTGTAACCCAAAATGCAGACGTGCAGAAACACCCCACAAAACGTAGGGTGTCCTGCTAGTCTGCGCTAGTTGGTGACTATGCGGCCTTTTTGTGTAACTTCAATTCTTTAACTCCTATAGCATATAGGAATTCGTTTTGTTGTTCCGTTGTCAATTTTTTGTACGCATCGACGGCCTTGATTACAGGAGTTTTCTTAGGCGGTGCAATTGCGGCTCTTAACTCCGTCATAGTTTTAGGATGAAAATTCTTATTTTCCCTAAAGTATTTCCTGATATGAGAGAAGCAAGTTTTAAATGTTGCACTAGGCTTTGTACCCTCAATGTTGCAAACTTCTTTTGTAACTTCGTCTACATGTTGGTGGGCATATCCTGATTTAATGCAAATATCTTGCCACAGCATTGCGGGCGTTAAATCGAATTTTTCGTAAGCCTCTCGTGCTAAGTTCAAAATATTATCTCCGATTACTTGTGAGGCTTCCTTGAGAGTGTCGGTTTTTGTTTGTAACTTTTGTAACTTTTCAGCTATTACTACACCCTCTTGCGTCAACTCTTCTCTTGTTCTATTTTCTTCAGTCATTTTTTTAATCCTGTTCTAGTTTACATTGTAAACTGTAAAGTGTTGCAAAAATGTCACACATTCTTTAAAGATATAGCGACGCCTGATTATGGCACTTTTTTAAAACTATGTCTATAAAATAATAAAAATAAATGTAAATAAATCGCTTGACTTTTGCTTATTTTTCAGATTTTTTTGTTCACGTTTTGTTCTCTTTTGTTCCAAGCTCATATCGTCATTGCAAATAAGAATCATTCGCAATATCATCATATGCAATTGAGAATCATTCGCAGAAACGCTAGGTTTTGAGAATGAGAATCATTATTAATTAGCCAATATAGACAAGATCAGGAAGATTTAACTAATAATGATAATCATTCGCAACAACTATGGTGGTTTTTGCAATTAAGAATCATTATCAACTAGAATTGCAATTGAGAATCATTCTCAACTAGGGGGTGGGGAAAAAAACTTGGCAGTTATTACACAAAGCATAGTATCTAAGGTGAAGGAAAATTATCAAAAATAAAATCAATAAAAATATTTTTAAAAGCGGCTATAAAGCTACTTTAAAGTTACTTTAATTTATATTATTATTATTTTTATTAATATTATATTTGCATATTAGTACTTTTTAGTGTATAATAGTACTATGAATATACTAGAAAGCACTAATGAGTATCTACAACCCTTTATTAATTTAAAAGGATTGTTAGATCAAAAAGTAAACCAAGAAGCTAATACAGATTTTATTACATTTGTTAGGATGATGGCCCCTATGTTGGTATCTGACTGGCGAATGGGTCGTCATATAGAAGTTATATCCGATAAGTTGAAAGACCTAGAGGATGGTACAATAAAAAGGCTGATGGTATTTCTACCACCACGCTCTTCAAAGTCTGTTATCTGCTCAAAGCTCTTTCCTGCTTGGTATATTGGTAGAAATCCTGAACATGAAATACTGACTGTATCCCATAGTGACCAGCTATCCTCTGATTTTGGTCGATCTGTTAGAGATATTGTTAATACAGAAGAATTTCAAAAGATATTTAAAGGAGTCTCTTTAAGGAGCGACGTAAGAGCCGCTGGTAAATGGAAGACAAACCAGAATGGGACGTACTATGCTGCTGGTGTACGCTCTCAAATAGCTGGACGTGGCGCACATATTGCTATATTGGATGATGTGATGTCTGAAGAGGACGCAATCAGTGCATCTGGTAGGAGATATATTAAAGAATGGTATCCTGCTGGACTAAGAACCCGTATTATGCCCAATGGTTCTATAGTTATAATCAATACACGCTATCATTATGATGACCTATGCGGCTGGCTATTAAAACAACAGGAGAATATGGGAGAGTTTGAAACAATCCCTTGGGAAGTTATCAGAATACCTGCATGGGTAGACGATGATGCGTCAGAACTCTTGGGACTCCCTGTAGGCTCCAGCTATTTTCCAGAGTGGAAGAGTGATGATGTCCTGAAAATGGACGAGAGCGAGATTAAAGCCAGTAATGGTAGTCGATACTGGAATGCTCTCTACATGCAAGACCCCACTCCAGAAGAAGGTGGTATCATCAAAAAGAAATGGCTCAAGTATTGGGAATACGAGGAGCCGCCAACATGTGACTTCATAATTCAAACCTATGATACAGCATTCTCGACACGAACTACGGCTGATTATAGTGTCATACAGACATGGGGTATATTCTCTATGTACAATCAGGATGAGATTGGGTATGAGGATTTTGTACCGCATATGATATTATTGGGGAATATACGTGGCAGGTTTGAATATCCAGAACTGAGAAAGCTGGCACAGAAACTCTATAACGAACACCAGCCAGATGTATGTATGGTGGAGAAGAAGGCTAGTGGACAGTCTCTGATACAGGATATGCGTAGAGGTGGACTCCCTGTTATGGAGTATAATCCAGATAGAGATAAGGTATCCAGAGTATATGCAGCCTCGCCTATCATAGAAGCTGGTAGAATGTGGATACCCAATAACAAGAAGTGGTCAGATGAACTAATTGAAGAATTACTAAGATTTCCCAATGCAGCACACGATGACCAAGTGGATGCCATGACAATGGCTATACACTATATGAAAGAGTCTTGGCACCTAACACACCCCGACGATCCACATTATGATGATGAAGTAACAGAAAAGAAAAAAACTTATTGGACCTTCTGATTTGCATTCAGAGTAAAAGTATGATATAATAGTATAGCAATTATATTTAATATTATAATTATATAGGGGAAATTATGCCAGGATTATCAGATTTAAAAATAAAAATTAAAAATCAACCTCATGGTCTTGCGTGGATTAATGATAAGGAAAGATCTGTCCTGAAAGCAATGGGTGGTTCTGGCAAAAGCGGTCCTATGGGTATTCCTACTTATTATGATGACGGTCAGGTTGATGAAGTTGGTTATGATCCCGATATAGGACCACCTCCTGAAGATGATGAATATGATGAAGTTGTTGGTCCTGTTCAAGAAGGTTTTTCATTTCAAACGTATGATCCAGAGTTAGGTTTGAGTGGAGTAGTTGAAGGAAAACCAGGTGATCCTTATGAAGAAGTAGGATTGGAAAAAGTACTAGGTGATTATATTAGAGCGCATCCTTTTACTAAAGGAATGGAAAAGATTGGTGGACTTTTTGGTCCCAAAGGTGAGGCACTTACTAAAGGAGATGTTTATGAAATAGGTCTTGAAGCCATGAGGACTACAGACCCTGATAGAGATGGTATAAACGATGGTGATGAAATAGTAGATGAAATAAAAAAAGCTGTAGAAGAAGAAGAAAAACTAACGCCTATGCAAAAGTATTTCAGGGATAAGGAAAAGACAAAAGATAATCCTGATAAATTTGGTGATAATCGAATGACACCTGAAGAAAGATTGATTACATCATTAGGAATAGAAAATAGAATTATACAACCATTTAATGAATGGTTAGCAACACAGGAAGAAAGAGTAAAAAATTTACCAAGATGGTTACAGTCAACACAGTATCGTGAATATGCAAAGAATAGAACAAGTCCTGCGTCATCTTATCAACCAGTAACAGCATCAGTTATGAAAACTGAATTAACTACAGATAAGACACCAGCTACTACAGAATTATTTAAACGTCTTGGTATGAAAACTGGTGGTTATATTAATGATAATATAGTTGAAAGGCAAATGGGTGGTCAAGCAACTCCCATGATGGGACAAGCCACACAAGCTCTAATGCCGCAGACCCAAGGTTTTAATCAATCCCTAATGGCACAACCTGCAGGATTTGGTATGCGAAGACCTGTGGCTCCAGCAGGACTACAAGGTATATATCCTAGATCTGGTGGCCCAACTGGACCTAGTTTAGGTGGACAGATTTTGCCAAGTATTGGTAACTTACCCGATCCTATGATTCGTCCATTTACTTATAAGCCAGTAACATATCCTCCTGATGGTACAACTTTTCCTCCTATTTTACCACCTCCACCGCCGCCTCTTCCAAAGCCTGAAATCATATATGACCCAGAACGTGAGGCTGCTGCTAAAAAAGCGGCTGAACAACTACAGGCACGTAGGGTTGCTGAACTAGGTGAAGCTCCTCAAACAAGAGCAGAGCGTGAAGCCCTTCAAGCTAGTGGTGGTTTTTACAGAGATGAAGAAGGTCAAATAAGAGATGCAATGGGTAATTTACAAGAAAATTTTGGATTTGATTATGTAGCTCCACCACCACCTGATCCTTATGATCCACCTGATACACCAGATACACTTCCACCTCCTAAACCAGAACCAGAGCCTGAACCAGAGCCAGAGCCTCCTATTCCAGAGCCTGAACCAGAAGATGATATTAATGAAGATGATCCATCTTTCCCTGACTAAAGAAGGTAAATAATGACAACAGAACGTAATCCTTTTGATATGATTCCTGAAGCAGAGACTAATGTTATTGCAATGGTCCCTGAAGAACAGTCCAATGTGTCTATTGAGATTGACCCTTCTGACGGTGGTGTCATTGTAGATTTTTCTTCAGAGTCTGTAGAGATGGAAGCTTCAGAAGAAATATCTGAATGGTATGGAGATCTTAGTGAAGACCTAGATGGAGAAGACCTTCAAGATATATCTGCAGATGTTATTGAAAATTATAATGCAGATAAAGATAGCAGGGGTGAGTGGGAGTCTATGTTTGAAAGAGGCTTTGACCTTCTTGGTCTAAAGCTGGAAGAAGGTTCAGAACCATTTCAGGGAGCTTGTACGGCTGTACATCCACTGTTAATTGAATCGGCTGTTAAGTTTCAATCAAAAGCTACACAGGAATTATTTCCTTCTGGTGGCCCTGTAAAGGCAAACATTCTTGGTACTGCGACACCAGAGAAAGAAATGCAAGCCAACAGGGTTCAGAACTTTATGAACTATCAGCTTACAGAACAGATGCCAGAGTATTTTGATGAATTTGAAAGAATGCTTTTTCATCTCCCTCTCATAGGTTCAGCATTTAAAAAGATTTATTATAGTTCAACTTTTAAAAGACCAGTATCAGAGTTTATACCCATAGACCAGTTCTATGTATCTTACTATGCTACTGATTTAAGAAATGCAGACCGCTATACACATGTGATATATAAAAGTCCTGTAGAATTACAACAGGATATTAGAGCAGGTGTTTACAAAGATGTAGACCTACCCTCTCCATCACAACTTTCTTCTAGTGGTTTTGCAACTAAGATAGATAATATTTTAGGTATATCTCCATCATATGATAGTGACCCACAATATGTATTACTGGAGCAACACTGTTATCTTGAGTTAGAAGAAGAAGGTGTTGCTTGTCCATACATTGTGACTGTAGAAGAACAGTCAAGAGAAGTTTTAAGTATTCGTAGAAACTACGAGCAGGACGACCCGAATAAAGAGAAGCGAAGCCATTTCGTTCACTATAGGTTTGTACCTGGTTTTGGATTCTATGGATTGGGCCTTATCCATTTTCTTGGTAATCTCACCATGTCGGCAACTGCTGCGATGCGCTCCCTCATAGACGCTGGACAGTTCGCCAATTTACCAGGCGGTTTTAAGGCAAAGGGAGTAAGGATGGTTGGTGATAATGAACCAATCGCTCCTGGCGAGTTCAAGGAGGTCGAAGCAACTGGTATTGATTTATCTAGGGCTATAGTTCCCCTGCCCTATAAAGAGCCTTCCTCAACGCTCTTTCAGATGCTTGGGTTTGTAACTGCTGCTGGTCAGAAGTTTGCAGACAGTACTGAGCAAGTTATCTCTGATGCTGCCTCCTATGGACCCGTTGGAACAACAATGGCATTGCTGGAAGCTTCAAGTAAGTTTTTCTCTGCAATCCATAAAAGATTACATAAGTCACAAAGGGATGAGTTCAGAATACTGGCACAGATAGACCATGATTATTTACCTAATGAATATCCTTATGAAGTACCGTTTGAAGATAGAAACATATTTAAAGCTGACTTTGATGGACGAGTGGATATTGTACCTGTTTCTGATCCTAACATTCCTTCTAATGCCCATCGTATGATGTTGGCAAACATGGCTCTGCAGATGGCACAACAGTCGCCACCAGGTATGTTTAACATTGAAGAACTTAACAGAACTATTCTCAATGCAGCCAACATGCCTAACCTAGAACAGATACTGCCACCCAAGATTGAGCCACAACCACTTGACCCTGTATCTGATATCATGGCAGTAACCAAAGGTTTACCTATTGCAGCTTTTCCTGCACAGAACCATGATGCCCATATACAGGTAAAGATGGCATATCTTCAAGACCCTGCCAATGGTGCTAATCCTATAATGCAAAGGATTAAACCTGTACTTGAATCTAATATACAAGAACATTCTGTATTAAAATATCAAGAACAGGTAAGTGGTGTTACAGAACAAATAATGCAACAAGTACCACCTGAACAGGCACAAAATCCACAAGCTATTGAAATGGCAATGGCACAGGCTGCACAACAGGTTACGCAAGCCAATCAACAACCACCACCGCCAACACCAGAACAACAGCTTGTTATGCTTGAACAGGAAAAAGTTAAACTTCAGCAACAAAAACTTCAATCTGATACGGCTGTACAAGCTGCTGAACTTGAACTCAAGAATAAGAAACTTGAACTTGAAGAAAATGAACAGATACTGGAGATGATTGAGTCTGGTGCTACCGATAACTTTAAGCGTGAAAAAGCTGAAGCAGATAGAGAATCAAAGAAAGAATTAGCATCAATGAATAATCTTACTAAGATTAAAGTAGAAGAATTAAAAGATGATAAAGATATTGAAGATACTAAACTTAATGTATTGTCAAGAATGGCAGTTGAAGAAATGAAAAAAGGAGAAGACTAATGATGAAAAAAGGTAAGGGTTATCCAGAGCATGTAAAGGATACATCAAAAACTTTTGGTAATCCATTTAAAAAAGATGTTTGGGGTCCACGTAGCATGAGAAGCGCACTCAATGAGTGGGATGATTTTTCTTATGAAATGCCTAAACCTCTAAAAAGTACTAAGAGGGCTACCTCTTAATTCCAATGGATATTTGGGATGAAGTCGTGCAGGGCTTCAATAGTGAAATTGAAAGATTAAAGACTTCACTAGGAGATGGTTCTGCTGAAGACTACGCACATTACAGACAAGTTGTTGGTTCAATACAAGGTTTGGAATGGGCAAGAAATAATTTAACAGATATTATTAAGAAAAGGATGTATGAAGAGGATTAAATGAGACAGGTGCAGATGGGTAATGCGTTGAAAAACGATGAGTGGATTGACGCAGATGATATAGAGTTAAAAAGTTTACCAGAATTACCTGGTTTTCACGTTCTAATAAAACCAGTGTCAGTAAAGAGTAAAACAAAAGGAGGTATATTTATACCAGATTCTACCAAGGATGATATTAGTTATCTCACAACAGTAGGTGAGGTAATTGGATTAGGAGAGTTAGCCTATAAAGATGTAGATAAATTTCCTAATGGTCCTTGGTGTAGTGTAGGAGACTATGTATGTTATGGTAAACATGCTGGTACAAAACTTTTTTATCAAGGTGTTAGATTAATATTACTTTTTGATGACCAGATAATTATGAGGGTTGATGACCCTAAAGACCTTGACCCTACATTTAATTTAGGAAAAGGATCATCTTGATTTGCAAAAGCATTAAAAGTATGATATAATAGTATAGCAATTAATTTTACGTAATACGTTTGTTTCGTAAACAACGGAGAAAAAAATGGCAGAAGATGACAATTGGGGAACTATAGAAGTTCCAAATAATACTAATGAAGATAAAGTAGAATATGAAATTGAAGAAAAGGTTGTAGAAGCAGCACAGCCTGAACCAGAGCCTGAAGTTAAGGAAGAACCTGAAGTTACAACTAAGGAAGAACCTAAAGAACTTGAAGGTATAGAGACTTCTGGAGCGCAGAAAAGAATTAGACAGCTTGTTAAACAACGTAAAGAACGTGAAGAACAAGTAGCTTTACTTCAAAAACAAAATGAAGAATTAAATAAACAATTATATGCTAAACATAATGAAGTTAATGAGATTAATAAAGTTAGTCTTACAGCTTCAGAAAAACAATTAGAAGATAAAATTCAATTAGCTAGAGCAGTTTATCTTGAAGCTTTTGAAGAAGGAGAAAAAGAAAAACTTCTCAATGCACAGGAAATGCTTAATGAAGCACAAAATGATTTAAAAGCTGTTACATCAGCAAAATTAAATTATGAAAAGCATGAACAGAAAGTAGCACAACAACAACCAGTACAACAACAAGCAGTTCCACAACAAGCAGTTCCACAACAATCTGTAACAGATCCTAGAGCAGAAGAGTGGGCTTCCAATAATGATTGGTTTGGTAAAGATAATATCATGACCGCTGCTGCTCTTGCAATAGATACGGATTTAAAAGAAGAGGGATATAGTCCAAACGATGATGAATTTTATCAGCAAATTGATAACAGAATTAAAACAGCTTTTCCACATAAGTTTGGAGAAGTTCAAGAACGTATGCAGGAAACTACGTCAAGTCCTGCTCAAGTGGTATCGGGGAGTTCTCGCTCCTCTCCGAGTTCTAAAAACAAAGTTAAGCTCACACAAGAAGATATGAGATTAGCTGAGAAATGGAATATACCCCTTGAAACGTATGCTGCCCAGAAACTTAAAGTAACAAAAGCTGATGGTGAGTATACAGATGTTTATAATAAGTAGCGTGGGAGAACACAATGAATACAACACGAAATGAAACACGTAGTGACAGTTTGAGAGAACAGAATTTAAGAGAAGAAGAATGGACCTTTGAGGAACCCGATGCCCTCGCCATACCAGATGTGGTACAAGCACGTTTTGATAATGAAGGCATGGCCCTTCGTTGGATACGTATATCGTTAAAAGGTCAAGATGACATCACAAATGTTGGTAAGAAACAACAAGCAGGATGGGTCTTCGTAACTCCTGATGAAGTTCCTGAAATGGCTGTTACATCCTTCGTAAGGGATGAAGGCCGATACCTTGGTACAGTCTGTCGTGGAGACTTAGCTTTGGCTAAAATGCCAGCAGGTAAGGTAAAGGCTAGGAGAAAGCACTATGAGACAAAAGCGAATGACATGATGGATGCTGTAAACGCACAACTCATGAAAAACTCTGACTCTCGTATGCCTATCTCTAATACAAGTAAATCAGTAACAACAAGAGGAAGGCGACCTTCTTTTCAGAATTAGTCTTCTTCATAATTAAGGAGATGAAACAATGTCTACTACTAAAGCATTTCGTGGTTTCATTCCTGCTCGTAAAAAAGGTGGTGCCTATAATAATGAGGCTGTAACCGACATGATCACGTTGACTTCAACTGGCATGACAGGTTCACCCACCAACAGTATTTTCACTGGCGATCCAGTGGTAATGCCAGGAGCTAACTTTGCAACTATTTCACCATATGTTGCAGGTACTCTTAAACCTTCTGGTGTTTTCATGGGATGTCAATATGTTGAAAATGGCGAACAGAAATTCGCTCGTTATTGGAACGGGGGAGTAAGTGCCACGGATATTAAATTCTTTGTAATAACTGATCCTAATCAGACTTATTACATTCAAGCGTCCTTGTCACTGTCAGCGGCTGAGTTGGCAATTGTCAAGAACTATAACGTAACTGTCAGTTCTACTGCTTCATCTGGTAATACAACTACTGGTCAATCCAGTTATTACCTAGATGGTGCAAGTGGTGCTGAATCCGAAAAGCAAGTACGAGTCGTTGGTAAAGCTAAGTATCCTGATGAGAAGGATTCTGATGCTTATCCAATCGTAGAAGTCTGGTTGAATATGCACCGTGACCGCTACGTAACGGCTACGGCTTCTTCGGCATAATAGGGAGGATTAATCATGGCTATTAATAGAGCTAGTATTAGCAAAGAACTCCTTCCAGGTCTTAATGCCGTATTTGGAATGGAGTATGGAGAGGTGAACAATGAGCATGAGCCTCTCTTTGAAGTCGAGAACTCAGATCGTGCCTTTGAAGAAGAAGTACTCTTCACTGGTTTCGGTACTGCACCTACTAAAGGTGAGGGTGCTGCTGTTTCTTATGATGACGCACAGGAAAGCTACACGGCCCGTTATACGGCTGAGACTGTAGCTCTTGCCTTTGCTGTCACTGAAGAAGCAATGGAAGATAACCTGTATGATACGTTTGCTAAACTTCGTGCGAAAGGTCTTGCACGAGCAATGGCAAATACCAAACAGGTGAAAGCTGCAAACATCTACAACAATGGTTTTTCTGATACCATTGGTGACGGTGCTGCATTCTTCTCTGCGGCTCACCCAACTATTTCTGATGGTAATCAGTCCAACCTTTTGGCTGCGTCTGACCTATCAGAAGCAACTCTTGAAACTGCATTAACTACTGCTCAGAAGATCAAAGATGATCGTGGTATTCTGATTGGTGCTTCTGTGGTTTCTTTGCACATCCCTGTTGATTATTGGGCCGTTGCTGACAAAGTACTCAGCAGCCCTGGTAACACAGGAACCAGTGCAGCCGATGCCAACCCTAACACGAATGCTATCAATGCTGTTCGTCACATGGGTATGGTGCCAGAAGGCTACTACATTAACCGTCGCTTCACTGATACTGATGCGTGGTTTGTGAAAACTGACGTGCCGAATGGAACAAAGATGTTTGTTCGTTCACCACTTCAGACTAAAATGGAGCCTGATTTTGATACTGGAAACCTTCGTTTCAAAGCCCGTGAGCGTTATAGCTTCGGTGTTTCTGATTGGCGTGGGTGGTTCGGTTCCTCTGGCTAATGTAACAGTAGAGAGGGGTAGTATAATGCTACTCCTCTCATACTTATAAGGGAGTTATTATGACAACAAATATTAAAGTTGGAATTGCTGTAGCAGATGCAGTTCTTACATATGTAGAAGATGATACGACTGTAGGTAGTAATGGTACAGGGGATAACCCTACGCCATCAACCACTCGTATCTTGGCTGTACATGCTGTAGCAAGTGCTGCTGGTTCTTACTCAATCAAAGGACAAAGGCAGATTACCAATAAAACAGCAGAAGGTACTGCAATTAAATTTCAAGTAGCTGCCAATGAAGCAACTGACATTTACATGGGAGAACTTGGTGTTCCTGTTTATGGTGTTGTTAGTGTTTCTGGTCCTACTGATGGATGTGTCTTAACTGCATTTTTAGGCTAATCATGTCAACTTATGCAGATTTAAAATCAGCCATTATTAATACAAGTGAAAATGATGGTACAGAATTTACTAATGAGATACCTAATTTCATTAGCAGGGCAGAAATACGTCTGACCAAAGACATTGATGATGCTGGTCTGGATGAGTATACTGCTATTACGCTTACGGCTGGTAATGCAGTTGTAAGTCTTGGAGATAGGGTACGTATAGTTCGTAATGTAAACTTTACAACCAGTGCCTCCAGTATTAAAACAAATTTGTTACAAAGAACAATCGAATATTGTAATGACTACTGGCCTGTAAGTGCTTCTACAGGTACACCTCGTTACTATGCACGTAAAAATAATACTTCTATATTTATTGTGCCAACTCCTGCATCTACTGTAACAGGAGAAATACAAACAGCTTCACAACCTTTAGCTCTTGCTTCAGCTACAGGAACAAGTGTTACAACACAAAACTATTTTAGTAATTATTGTTATGATGCTTTATTCTATGCATCAATGATGGAAGCAACAATGTATATGAAGGATTGGAGTAATATTCCTGCATGGCAACAACAATATGAAGCAGCAATAATTACACTTAGAAACCAAGCTAGAAGGACACGTCAAGATGATATGGCAGTTGCTGCATCACCTGCTGGTGGTCCTGATACTTTACAACAGGGGACACCATAATGGCTAAAAAGAAAATAAAAAAGAAAATACCTGAAGAACCAATTACAGGCGGTTATAATCCTAGTGATATTGAATTTAAAGATCTTAGAAAAGAAGAAGAAGAATTTATGAAAAAAAGAGTAAAAGGATCAAAACCACCTTCTAATAAAAAAATTAATAAATCTGGTGGTGGTTCTTTAAAATCTGTTGATGTTGATAAAAATCCTGGTTTAGCAAAACTTCCTACTCCAGTTCGTAATAAAATGGGATATGCTAAAGCTGGTGGTAAAGTATATCGTAAAAAAGGTGGTAAAGTAATTAAAACAAACATGTCTGGAAATGATTTAGTTCGTAGTTGTTATGATTAATAGGTCTAGTGCTGGACAACAGATTATGAAGTCACCAAAGAAACGTAAACCAAAACTAGGGAGTGGGGCTAGATTCAAAGCTCTGACAACACAACTAAAGAAACGTGGAGCAAAAAATCCTAAAGCTCTTGCAGCATTTATAGGCCGTAAGAAATATGGTAAAAAGAAAATGACAGCAATGGCTAAGAAAGGTAGAAAGAGGAAATCATAATGGATAAAAAAACCGTAGCAGTTGTAGAACAACCTGCTAAAGTAGAAACAAAACCTGTACAAGAGGATAGTAGTCTTGGAATAGGTATAACAATTATTGCAGCTATTTGTATAGGTGCATGGGTTATTTATAGAAAATATAAGAAGGAGAAATAAAATGGCTGGACCCCATACTCTAATTAAACGTCCTCATAACCTAGATGAGATTGTAGGTAGACCTACAGGACAAGGATATGGGGCAGCACGAAAAGGACCAGATGTAAAAGGTCCACCTCAAGATGTTGTAGTTGATGAAGACTATCAACAAGGCAAAGCTTTTAAAGTAGAGGATTAACATTATGTCTAAAACAAAAAATGTTAGACAAAAATTAGCAGAAGCTAAAAAGTTAGGGATGACTCCTTCACAATATTCAAGGTATTTAAAAACAGGTAAAAAATCTAACAAGGTTGTTAAAAAAGCAGACCCTAAAAAAGTTAATAAAAATTTAACTAAATCAGAAAAAGGATTAAGTCCTAAAAGATTAGCCGAACTTCAAAAAATGAGAGCAAAAAGAGGTAAGGGGTTTTTAACTGCTAAAACTATTCGTGATGTCGGTACTACAAAAGCAGGAACTGCTGCTGAACAGAGGGCTGTGAAACACGGTAAAAAAATTGAAAAAGAAACAGGTAGTGCAGCAAAAGGTAAAGCAGCAGCTTTAGCTATGATGAAAAAAAGTCGTAGTAAAGCAAATAAAGAATTAGCAGCAAGAGGTGTTGATATAGCAACTATTATGTATGGTGGTCCTTTAGCTGCTTATGTTGGACGTAAAGCACTTCAAAGTGCTTTTGGACAACAAGCATTAAAAACTGGTGCTGGTAAAGCAATTAAAAAAGGAATAGAAAAAGTAGGAGATAAAATAAGCGGTGGGCTGTCAAAAGCAGGTATGGCACTTCTCCCTGCAACTGCTAAACTAGCTATAACAAAATTTGATAAAGCTGAAAAAGCACGAAAAGCTGCACAAGCAGCTAGAGCAAAAATAGACCCTCCTAAAGAAGCAGCTAGAAAAAGGGTAAAAGCAAAACAAGAAAGTAAAATTAGAACAGAGGCAGCGCAAAAAGCAAATAAAGCTACAGAGGGAAGGAGAGCAACTAGAGGTGGTTCTCCAGCTAACTTACGTCCAGGGAGTCGTAAAAGATTTGGTGGATCAAGAAGCTCAACTCCACAAAGTGCAAAAGGAACAGCAGCAGCAACTGCCGCAGTAGTTACTCCTAAAGTTTTAGGAAAAAAGAAAAAATTAGAAGAAAAGAAAAAACCAAGAAAAATTTTTAGAGATGTTACTACTAAAAAACCTGATCCTATTAGATATCAACCTGATGAGGGTGAACCTCTTGGTACAGCATCAGAAAAAAGTACTTTAACAACTGATAAAAAACGTAAAAGTCTTTTTGATGCTATGTTGGGTGATCCAATAAAAACTGGTGATTTTTCAGCAAAAGATCAAATAGTTAAAAATCCTTTTACAGGTGAAGATATGGAACTTAAATATGAGTATCCTGATGATCCTGATGATGGTATGAAAAAGGGTGGTAGTATTAAAAAGAACATGAAGAAAAAGAAAGCTAAAACAAAAGTAAAGAAACGTATAGCTCTTCGTGGATATGGTGCAGCACTTAGAGGATTTTAATGATCAGTGCAGAGTTTTTAAAACGATATGAACAATCTGTAGAAGCAGGAGAAGATGATTATAGTTTAGTAGACCATAGTTGTGTTAAACCTTTAAAAGAAAATTTTGATTGTTTTGATGAGTATTGGAAAGAACTTACGCATTATTTAAAAGAAAAGTATAAGTATACATATGGTAGCAAAGCGCAGAAAAAGTAATATGAAAGGGATCACCATTGGTCGGGGCATGAAGCGTCCTACCAAGGCTGGTGCTGGCATGACTAAAAAAGGTGTAGCCAAGTATCGCAGACAGAATCCTGGTTCTAAATTACAAACTGCTGTTACTGAAAAAAAACCTACTGGTAAACGTGCAGCAAGACGTAAATCATATTGTGCTAGATCTGCAGGGCAAATGAAGAAGTTTCCCAAGGCTGCTAAGAATCCTAACAGTAGGTTAAGACAAGCTAGAAGAAGATGGAGATGCTAAAAAATAAATGTCTTATTTAATATCAAATATCCCACATTTTAAATGTTGGGTACGTAAAGAGTTTACAAGTAACCATGAAGATTATGAAGGAGAATATTTACACGCACTAGCTTTTGCAGTTAATACTATACCAGATAGATCATTAAGTTTTCAAGTAGTATTTACTGGATGTGATGAAGAAGAAAATATACATGGTGGAGCAATGTGGGCTAGAATGCCAATAGCTGCACTTATAGCTGATACAAGATTAGAAGAATGGCCTGAGTTAATGCCAACACATTTTACACAGCCTTGGGATTGTTCTTCAAGAAATCATGCTATAATAGTAATGGATAGAGTTTCTTCTAGTCCTTGGCTTTGTAAAATAAATGGAGAGTTTTATACTGGTCGTTATATGTTTACTGTAGATTATACAGACAGTTATATTTCAGATGATCCAGCACAACATAAACAATCGCATGTATTAGAACTTATAGATGCTGGAGAATTTACAGGTAACATAGTAGCGTTACCCAATAATAGAGTAAGAGCAACAAACCCTGCTTTATGGGTTGCTGGAGAGGGCGCACCAGATTTTGCACCAAGCCAGTATATACATTCAGCAGAAATAGATAATAGTTACATGAACCCTAATATTACTTTTAACAACTTATATGCAGAGGAGAATGATTCAAATGATGAAGAAGACTAAATATAGATCTAAAGGTGGTACAGTTCGTCGTATGGGCGGTGGTATGGCTAAGAATACTAAGTATAAATCTAAAGGTGGTGTAGTACGCCGTAGAGGTGGTGGCAAGGCTACTAAGTATCGTTCTCGTGGTGGTCGTGTTAGATAATGCCTGATCCAAGAAAAGGCACAGGTAAAAAACCAAAAGGTTCTGGACGTAGACTTTATACAGATGAAAATCCAAAAGATACAGTTAGTATAAAGTTTACTACTCCAGCAGATGCAAGAGCAACTGTAGCTAAAGTTAAACGAATTAAAAAACCTTATGCACGTAAAATACAAATACTTACAGTTATGGAACAACGTGCAAAAGTTATGGGTAAAAATGAAGTTGTTCGTATAGCAAAACAAGCAAAGAAAGTTTTAAAAGATGGCAATCAAAAAAGCAAAACCAAAAAAAGGATCTCCTAAACCTACAAATCCTAGCCTTTATTCAAGAGTTAAATCAGAGGCTAAACGTAAATTTGATGTTTATCCAAGTGCCTATGCAAATGCTTGGTTAGTTAAAACATATAAAAAACGTGGTGGCGGTTATAGATGAGTCTTAAAGAATGGTTTGGAAAAGGCTCAAAAGGTGATTGGGTTGATATTGGTGCGCCAAAGAAAAAAGGCAAGTTCCAATCCTGTGGTCGTAAGTCTACAAAAACTAGTAAAAGGAAATATCCAAAATGCGTACCAAGGTCTACTGCAAGGAGCATGAGCAAAGGTCAGATCAAGAGTGCTGTTGCAAGGAAGAGAGCAAAAGCACAGGGAGTAGGAGGCAAACCTACAAACGTCAAGACCTTCAAAAGAAAAAAGAAAGTTGTGAGAAGAAGGGCTAAAAGATAATGGCAGTATCAGGCACATATAATTTTAATCTTGATATAGATGAAGTAATACAGGAAGCAATGGAAATGATTGGGGGAGAGCAAACCCTTGGTCATGAACCTGCATCTGCTAGACGTTCTATAAATCTTATGTTAAAGGATTGGCAGAATAGAGGCGTTCTTCTTTGGAGTACTTCTGTTTCTTCTGTAACTGTTGCTGCAAGCACGACAGCCTATGACCTAGCTTCTTCCACAGTAGATGCTCTTGAAGTTGTACTCAATAGAGATGATACAGACTTACAACTAGAACGTATATCTCCTGAAGAATATTTATTAATACCAAATAAAACACAAACAGGAAGACCTTCTCAATATTCAATACGTAGAGGAAGAGCTAATCCTGTTCTTTCTTTATGGCCTATACCTGAAAATTCTACTGATGTTATAAAGATAGAAGTTATTAGTGAACTACAAGATGTAGATAAGTCAGCAGGACAGAATGCTGATTTACCTAAAAGATTTTTACCTTGTCTTACATGTGGCCTAGCATATCATATGTCAATGAAAAGACCTGGTGTGGAAGCTGGTAGAATAACAATGTTAAAAACAAACTATGAAGAAACACTTGCAAGAGCTATGCAGGAAGATAGAGAAAGAGCAACTATGAAAGTTGTACCTCGACTGAGGTATATATAATGGCAAGTAATAAAAACGCATTAGCAATGTGTGATACATGTGGGTTTGTATATCCACATAGAGTAATGCGTTTAAATAGTTATCACATGATAACATGTCCAGATTGTTTTGAAGGACAGTATGACTTAGAAAATCACCCACAAAATAAAGTACCCGATGTACGAGATAACCCTGCTATACGTGACCCAAGACCTGATGATGGTGGTAGAGGTCTTACATGGCAACAAGCAACAACCAAATGGGAAGACACTGACAACTGGTGGAATACAATATGACAGAATTAACAGGAAAATTAATATCAAATAGTTATAAGCAACTCCTTAGATTAGGAGTAAGTACTAACAGTGGTGTTAGTGCTGGATTGACTACTATTGAAACTGGTGATGGCACTGATAGTTCTTTCCAACTTGCTACTGGTGCAGCCAAGTTTACAGGAACTCTTGCTGTAACAGGAGATACATCTCTTGATGGTAATCTTCATGTCGATGATAAAGTATGTGCTTCAGCTTTTTATGGAGATGGTTCTAATATTACAGGTGTTACTGCTACGATTGCAGGTAATATATCAGTTAGCAATGCAACAGTAGGTGGTAATCTATATGTTAGTGGTACAACAACTATTGTAGGGGCTACACATTTACAGGCTGCTGTATCAGTTGGTGGTGCTGCACAGTTTGGTTCTACAGTAACAGTATCAGGAGCAACACAACTTCAAAGCACTGTAACGGCTGTTGGTGCAGCTACATTTAAATCTACAGTTACAGTAGAAGGTGCTGCTACTTTTGATAATAATGTATCAGTAAGTGGTACATTTAAAGCTCTTGGTGCATCTACATTTACAGGTAAAGCAGAGTTTAAAAATGATGTATCAGTAAGTGGAAGACTTGATGTAGCAACATCTGCTTGTGTTGGTGGTCTATTTAAAGCTGTAGGTAAAGCTACCTTTGAAGATGATGTATCGGTAAGTGGTAATATTATTATAGGTGGTAATGCGTGTATTGGTGGTAATGTAACAGCAGCTTACTATTATGGTGATGGTTCAAATCTAACTAATGTAGAGGCTTCTGTTGGTATTGTTGATAATGTATCTGTATCAGGGTATATACACATAGGTGGTTTATTATCTGTTAGTGGAACATCTAACTTTGTAGGTAATAGCACATTTAAATCTAATGTATCTGTTAGTGGTAATACTAATATAGGTGGTACAGTTACAGTAGCTGGAGCCGTTAGTTTAGGATCTACATTAAGTGTAGGAGGTGCATCACACTTTGCATCTACTGTAACAGTGGCTGGTGCTGCTGTATTTGAAGATGCTGTGTCAGTTAGCGGTGCTGTAAATATAGCAGGTAATACTTCTGTAGGTGGTACATTCCTTGCAACTGGTAAAGCTGAATTTGAAGATGATGTCTCTGTATCAGGTAATGTAAATATTGGTGGTACTACAACTATAGCAGGAGCTACAAGTCTAGGGTCAACTTTAGATGTAGCTGGTAATGTATCGGTAGGTGGTACAAGTAATATTACAGGTAAAGCAGAGTTTGAAGATGATGTGTCAGTCTCTGGTGCATTAGTTGTAGGTGGAGCAACACAACTTAACTCTACAGTAACAATAGCTGGTTCAGCAATCTTTGAAGATAGTGTATCTGTAAGTGGTAATTTAGATGTAGCTGGTAATGTATCAGTAGGTGGTACGTTCTTTGCTGCAGGTGGTATTACCTACGATGGTGATGTATCTGTATCAGGTGACTTAGCTGTAGGTGGAAATGTATCAGTAGGTGGAACTTTAAGTGTTACAGGTGCAGTTAGTCTAGCATCAACATTAAGTGTAGGTGGGGCTGCTCATTTTGCTTCAACAGTCACAGTTGCAGGGGCTGCTATATTTGAAGATGCAGTATCTGTAAGTGGTGTAGTTAATATAGCTGGTAATACATCAGTAGGAGGTACTTTTTTAACAACAGGGAAAGCAGAATTTGAAGATGATGTATCAGTTAGTGGTAATGTAAATATTGGAGGAACAACTACTATTGCAGGAGCAGTAAGTCTTGCTTCTACATTAAGTGTAGGTGGAGTAGCAAACTTTGCTGATACTGTAACAATAGCTGGTGCTGTAAGTCTTGCTTCTACATTAAGTGTGGGTGGGGCTGCATATTTTGCATCAACTGTTACTATAGCTGGAGCAGCACATTATCAAGGAGGTGTATCAGTAGCAGGAGATATAACTGCAAGTGGTACAATTAATGTAACTGGTGATACAGCATCAGGTGATGATGCAGCAATAGGTTATACAAGTACAGAAGGAATTATAATTACAGGACAAGGCTCGACAAATGACATAACTTTAAAACGAGATGACGACACCGCAGTGTTAGAAGTTGCAACAGGTCAAAGTGATATTGAAATTACTGGTGGTAACATATTTTTTGGAACTGCAAATAAAGGTGTATATTTAGGAGTTACATCAGCCACAGCAGCTAATCTTCTTGATGATTATGAAGAAGGAAACTGGACAGCAGCATTAGAAGGAAGTACATCTAATCCAAGTTCGGCTGTTACAGTTACAGGTAATTATACTAAAATAGGTAGAATAGTTTATGTACAAGCAGCATTTGCAAATGTTGATACTACAGGGGCTGCTGGGGGTATTAGAGTTACAGGATTACCTTTCACACCCAGCCCTGCTAACCAGATGACAGGTAATGTGACTTTTCATACAATAGCTACAATAGCTTCTGGAACAGCAAATATATCTCCATTTTTTCAATCTGGTAACGTAGCTTTCTATCAATCAAAAACAGCAGCAGCATGGTCAGAAACTCAACATAATGCTGGTTCAGGAAGATATTTATACTTTAGTGGTTTATATCAAACTTAGGGAATAATAATATGGCTATTACAAAAGAAACTGAAATTTTTCAAATTGATTCAAATCCAACTAGCGGAGCAATATCTGTAAGAGTAGATACTATTGTTAAAGAAAATAGTGTTGAAATTTCAAGAGTTCCACATAGACATTCTATTGTTCCATATTCATCTGTTAAAAATTCTGATAATAGTTGGACACACACAAATACAGATATAAGTGGAGAAGACGCATCAGTACAGTCAATAGCTAATGCTTTATGGACAGAAACTATTAAAGAAGATTGGAAAGAAATGATAGAAAGAGAAAGTTTAATTTAAATGTTTTATTATATATCAGTTATAACTTTTCTTACACTTTCTCCTATGAATATACCTGTAGAAGAAAAAGCTGTGATAGGTCCATTTCCAGAAAAATATCAATGTGAAATTTATAAAGCACAGGTAAAAGCTATAGTTAATAGTTCAGTTAATGCAGAACTAAAAACAGAAAAATGTGTTGAAAGGCCAAAAGTTAAGTAATGTCAGGATTTCAAAGAAGTGTAATGATGGCTATGGGTGGTGGTATTGATATCACTACTACTGCTGATGCTGAAAATGTTAATCTCAGAACATTACTTGATGCAGCAGGGTTTGATAATAATGTACCAACAAAGATTACCTATAGATTAAACTCTGGTGTTACTATAACTTCTGCAGCAGCAGGTACAGATCAAGAGGGACCAGCATGGCAAACAGGAACTATTGGTAGTATACATACTTTAATAATATATATTGATGGTGATATTAAAGGTTATGGTGGTGTAGGTGGTTCTGGTGGTTTTCGTCATAGTACAAGCCCTAGAAGAAATGGTTTAAATGGTGGTGATGGTGGTGATGCAATGTCGTTTGCTTGCGATGCTACTCTTGTTGTCAACTCAGGTGCTTCTGTCCTTTCAGGAGGAGGTGGTGGTGCAGGTGGTGGTGGAGCCACTGGAGATGATACAAGTAATGGAGTAGAAGTTACTGCTAGTGGTGGAAATGGTGGTAGAGGTGCTGGTACTTCTTCTGCTGAAAGTGGTGGTGCTGGTGAGAATAAAGATGGCTTTGCAATATCAGGTGCTGGTGGAGATGGTGGAGCGCATGGTGCATCAGGAAGTAATGGTTCAAATGCTACAACAGGAAGTGTTGAAATAGGAACAGGTGGTACTGGTGGTTCTGCAGGATATGCAGTTAGAAAGAACTCTAATACAGTAACAGTTACAAATAATGGTACAATTACAGGTACACAAGGATAAATAAATGATTTGGATATTATATCAGGAGATGTTAAATGGCAAGTACATATACAACTAATCTAAGACTAACTAAACAGGGTGATGGAGAAAATCCTAATAGTTGGGGTCAGATTTTAAATGATGGTGTTATTAGTCTTGCTGATGAAGCTATAGCAGGTTATACTACTATATCTATTGGTAGTGCTGCAACAGTAAATCTAACAAATAATGATGGTGCTGATGACCAATCACGTAAAGCTTTCTTGGAAATTAAAGGTTCAGTTGGAGGAGTAGCAACTTCAATCTTTCTTGTTGTCCCTAATAATAGTAAATCCTATTCTGTATTAAATAAAGTATCTGCTAATAATGATAGTGATGTTGTTATGATGCGAGTGGCAGGTAATACTGGTGTTACTATAGGAAGGTCATCTACTACATTTCAACATGTTGTCTGTGATGGAGCTTCAGTAAGAAGTGCTAATCTTTTACCAAATAATGTTTGTATTACTGATAATTTATTTGTAGGTAATAATACTCAAATAACAGGTACTGTAACAGTAGTAGGTGCAGGTACTTTTAAAGCTGCTGTATCTGTAGAAGGTGCTGCTAAGTTTAATTCTACAGTCACTGTATCAGGTGCATCTAATTTTAAAAGTACTGTAACAGTAGAGGGAGCACAAGTAAATAAAAGTACAACACGTTTTGAAGGTGCTGTATCATTAGCTGATGCACCTGTACACCAGACAATAACAACGATTGCAGATGCAACAAGTATTGTAATGAATATGGCAACTAATAATCAATTCTTGGTAACTCTAGGTGGTGATAGAACATTAGCAGCCCCTACTAATTTAACAGTAGGACAAACAGGACATATTTATTGTATTCAAAATTCTGGAGGAACACATAGTCTTAGTTATAATTCAGTATTTCAATTTGCAGGTGGGTCTGATCCTGTTCTAACTGCAGCAGGAGGATCTGTTGATTTATTAGTATTCTCTGTAAGAGCTACTGATAAAGTTGATGCAGTAATGGTAAACGATTTAAAGTAATAGTAAATGACTAAACTATCTAAGATTAAACTTAAACAAGGTCTTCATAGAGAATCTACTCAATATGAAGAAGAAGGTAATTGGTATGATGGTGATCGTGTACGCTTTCGTGCAGGTAAACCTGAAAATATGCGTGGGTATGAAACAAAAGTTAGTACTACATTTGATGGAAATGGTAGAGATTTAATTACATATAAAAGTGCTAATAGTAAAAAGAGGGCTGTATTTGGGACACCTGATAAACTCTATGAACATGATGGTGATAGAATTGTAGATATAACTCCTATTACTACAGCCGTTACTTTAACAAATTGTTTTGGTACTTCTTCTGGTACAACTAGAGTATGTTGTTCTGATGCAGCACATGGCAGAAGTGTTGGTGATTATGTTGCATTTACATCTTCAGCAGCATTTAATAATGTTAGTTTACAAGGTAACACTTATCAAATTGTATCCGTAGATAGTGCTGCTGTATTTACAATCTCTGTAACAGATGCTGCAAATGCTACAGGAAGTGATGTAGGATCAGCTACATTTAATTATTTAATACCTACAGGTAATTCAATAGCTGTTGGTGGTACAGGTTATGGTGCTGCTGCTTATCAAGCTACTGTGTGTGCTTCTGATACAAGAGCATGGAATCAAGCAGCCAGTGCAGATGCTACTGATATTGTTTTTGATATAACACAATGGAGTCTTGATAATTGGGGAAATGATGTAGTAGCAAATAGAAGCGGAAGTAATATATTTTATTTTGATAGTGATGCTTCTACTGTGCCTGTTAGAGCTACATCTATAACAACTTCTCCTATTAGTGTCAACTCAATTGTTGTATCGCCTAATGATAGACATTTAATTTGTTTAGGAGCTAATGAGTATTCTGCTACTGCTACTGTTAGTGGTACATTTAATCCAATGTTGGTTCGTTGGTCTGATCAAGATGATCGTACTAATTGGGTTCCTTCAGTAAGCTCTACATCTGGTGAGGTAGTCTTAACTGATGGTACTAAAATTGTAGGAGGTGTTCGTTCAAGAACAGCTATTAATATATGGACAGATAATTCACTTTGGTTAATGCAGTTTGCAGGACCACCATTTACATTTAAGTTTACACAAGCTGGTACAAACTGTGGTATGATTGCTCAACATGCAGCAGTAGATTATAATGGTATTACATATTGGATGGGATATGACAATTTTTATAAATATGATGGTTCTGTAAGAGCATTGGATTGTACAGTTAGAAAATATATATTTGATAGACTTAATATAAAATATAAAGATAAAGTATTTGCAGGTATTAATTCAGAGTTTAAAGAAATTATATGGCTCTATGCTTCAGATGAGTCGGGCATTACAGATTGTGATAGTTATGTGATATTCTCACCTGAAAATAATTACTGGACTTATGGTACAGGTATCTTTACAACATATGCAGATCAACAAGTATTTGGTAATACAATTACTACAGGTGTATCTTCAAATGAAAGTAGATTATATAATAATGAGCCACCAGATTATTTCACTGCTAATAATAATACTATTACTTCTTTTATAGAGTCTGCTGATTTTGATATTGATGATGGTAATAAAATATTATTTATGAATAAATTAATACCTGATTTTGATTTAAGTACAGGTAAATTAAAAGTAAAAATTATAACTAAAAAATATCCAGAAAGTAGTGCAAGTACTACAAAAGAATTTGAAGTTACACAGCTAACAGATAAAGTTAATTTTAGAGCAAGGGGAAGGCAAGCAAAGATTAGGGTATCTTGTAGTTCACAGAATGCAAGCTGGCAATGGGGATCTGTCAGACTAGGTTTTCAAGGTGATGGAGAAAGATAATGGCAAGATACCCAACATTTCCAACAAACTTTAATGGTATTAGTGATGATAAATTAAGGGAATTATATACTACAATAGAAAGTTGGGCAGCATTATTAGTATCAGAACTTCAAACAAGAGATGTAGATGTTGATGCTGCTCCATCTACTAATATTTATACAGTTGTTACAGTAACAAATATAGGAAGACCACGTAAGGGAGATATAGCATATTCAGCAAGTAGTGGTAAGTATAAAGGATATGTTAGTGTCGGAACAGAAACATCTTGGCAGAATTTAAACTAATGAAAAAAATGTCAACAAAAGAATATTATAATTTAATTAATAATAGCACCTATGTTAGTAATCTTAATCAAGGTAATGTTATTGATCCAACTAGATATTTATTAACACAGAAAATGGAAACATTTAAAAAGTTAAAGCCTACTGAAGATCCTAACTTTATATCAGATGAATTAAAAGTGCAATCGAATTATGGAAGAATAGACAATGGCATTAAGTGACAGATTAAGAGAAATGAAAAATAATCAAATGTTAACTACTCTTGGACAGCAACAAGGTATAGTTCCTCCACAACCTACTTCTTTAGGTAATATAGGTGGAGGGCAAGGAGTTGTTCAAGAAACAGAAACAGCTATGCCCATGCCTATTCAAACAGAAAAGAAAACTATAGTTGGTCAAATACTTCAACAAGAAGGATTAATTAATCCACTTCTTCATACTGCTGTTGAAAAAGCTGTAGGAGAAGATACAAAAAGAAGAGCAGAAGCTAAACAAAAAGAAGATGATAAAATAGTAGAGGCTGCTCAAATAAGAAAAAATATAGTAGAAAATAGTTTACCTATGATGGGTGGCTTACCTAGAACAGCCCAACGAAATATTAATGCTGCATTAGAAAATCAAGATCTTGCAGCAAAAAGTGGAGGATTAATGGAAATGGCTGCAGGTGGTTTTATGGGTCAGGTACCAGGTCGCGGTCATGGTATGCAAGATAATGTTTACATGCCAATAGTAGAAAGACAAGCAGGACAACAGGTAGGTACACTTGCTGTTAGTCCTGATGAATATGTAGTTGATGCTCATACAATGTCAGCACTTGGTAACGGTAGTGCAGATGCAGGAGCAAGGGTTATGGATAAAGTAGTAAAAGGTGTACGACAGAAAGCATTTGGTACAGATAAACAACCGAATCAAATTAATGGATTGGCAGCACTTAGACCAATGATTGAAAGGGCATAACAATGAGTTTTATATCATCACTATTTGGATATTCAGATAGACCAGCACAAGCTACATCACAAGTAAGGGCATATATTCCACCAGAATTAAAACCTTATGTAGATGAAGTTCTTAAAGATACTCAAGAACTTTACAAACAAAGGATGGAAGAAGGATATGTTCCTTATACTGGAGATACAATTGCTGAACTTACACCTGAAGAGATTGCTTCACAAGAAGGATTAAAATCTCTTATTGGAACACAACGTCCATTTCAAGAAGAGAGCCTTGGTTTATTGAGAGGCGGTTCTGAAAGATTTACTGCTGATAGAGCTAAAGAATATATGTCACCCTACATGAGGGCTGTTATAGATGCTGAAAAAGAACAGGCACAGAGACAATATGAAAGAACTAAAGTTCCTCAATTTGAAGCAGAAGCTGTTGCTGCAGGTGGTATGTCTGGTCTAGGATCTAGGGCTGGTGTAGAAGCTGCTGAAAGAGCTACAGGACAACAAAGACTACTGGCTGATATAGAAGCAAGAGGACAACAGAAAGCTTTTGAAGATGCCCAAAGAGCTTTCCAAGATCAAAAAGCAAGAGAACGTACATTGGCTGGTGATATTTCTACAGCAGGTCAGAATATATTTTCTGCTGGTTTAGCTGAACAAGGATTGTTAAAAGATATAGGTCAAGAAAAACGTCAGCTTGCACAGTCTGCGTTGGATGAAGCTTACATGAAATATATGGAAGAACGACAATTTCCTGAAACACAGCTTGCTAGATATATGACTTCAATATATGGTAATCCTATATTAAAACAACAAAACTATGATATAACAAAAACTAATACTCCTGCTCAAGCTTCTATGGGTAAGAGTTTATTAGGACTAGGACTTGCTGGAATAAAAGGTCTTGGTGGTGGAAGTTATTCAAAAGGTTTTGGTACTATTGGTAAAGGTATTGGTAGTTTGTTTGGTGGTGCTAGTGGTGGTCAAGTAGGTGGACTTAATACACTATATAGACAAACTGGTGGTGACATAGAAATTATAGATGAAACAGAATTTCAAACAGATGTAAATAGACCAGCAGAAGATTTTATACAGGCAAAAAACATTGCAGTTCCATCATCAAGTCCAGATGTACAAGGTCCAGCTATTTTAGAAGAAATTAGTAAAAGAAAAGAAGCTGAAAGAATTGCAAATCTTTCACCTTCAAAACAAGCAGAAGAAGCTTACAAAAAAAATCCTATGGCTTCTATACTTCTTTCAAGAGAAGAACGTGATAAGAGAAGCAAAGAGCAATCTAAAATTATGAATGAGATGCTGGATAAACGAGAGAAGTTATCAACCGATAGGCAGGTAGATGCTTTCTTGGTAGGATTTTTAAAACCACATGGAACTCCTGCAAGTGGTATAGCAGAGATATCTAAAGAACAGTTAAAACGCTATAAAACAATGGATAAAATAAAAGATACGAGAGCTGTTAAAGAAGCTGCTGAATTAATGCAAAATATAAAAGATACTTATCCAGAAACAGTTCAACAAAAAGTATATGATGCTTATTTAAAAATATATAATAGTAAGCAAAGTGCAAGAAAGAAAGCTTTAGAACTAAAAAAATTAACTGAATCAATTCGTAAACTAAGAGCAGAAGCTATAGCTGCTGTTAGAGGTAAACCTACTAGTTTATTAAAAGAAGATGAATTAAAGACTTATACGAGAGCATTTGAAATAATTAAAGATAAATTGGATATTGATATAGATGATTTAGAAGATTATGGAACTACTAAAGAAAATTTATTTAATTCTGCTGAAAAAATTAGAAGACAACAAGGTATATCAATTCAAGATGCTATAGCACAAGCTATGATAAACTTAAAAAAATAATAGGAAATTATAATGGCTACTAATCAGGAAAGTATATTTCCAGAATTAGAGGACTTTGGTATTAAGAGAGATTCTTCTACATTAACTTCAGAAGATTTCATGATTACATCAGATGCTTCTAAAAGTATATTTCCAGAAGAATCTGATTATATAGGTTCTTTTTTGGAAGAAGAAGGTTTACAACAAACAAAGAAAAAAGAAACTAAACTTTCTGATCTTACCTTAAAAGATTTTCTAACACCAGAGCAGTATAAAGAACAAGCTAACTCATGGTCTAATATACTAGGCGGTGGTCTTGATAGTATGTATGCTATGTTCAATGAAGGTTTTGGTTTACTTGCTGACCAATTTGGTGCTGATGAAACTGCTGCAAGTTTTAGAGCAGACGCTGAACAAAATAGAAAAGATAGAGCAGCTAGACCACAACCTGAAATTGGTGCGTCAATTACAGAAACTGCTGGTAAAGTATCTGATGATTTAGCTGATGGGCGATTTGCTGATGCTCTTGATAAATCAGCTTCAGGTTTAAAAGCAATGACGGGTGAAGCTTTACCTATGCTTGCACCTGCAGTTGGTGGTCTTGCCGCAGCTAGAGCAATTACACCTTTTATGGCTGCTATACCTGTAGTTGGTGCGCCCTTGGCTATTCTTACTAATGTAATACTTACTTTTGGATCAGGCTATATAATGATGTCTGGTGAAGGTTATAAACGGGCTAAAGAATTAGGGGCTGATGAAACGGCTGCTAAGACTGCTGGTGTTATAAGTGGAGGAGTTGGTGGTGTACTTGATAGATTCTTTGCTGGTGCTTTCCTAGATAGCCTAGCTAAATCTGTGGGAAAAACAGAATTAAAAAGACAAGTTGCAAAACAAACTTCTGAAGAAGCTGCTGAAGAAATTGTAGAAAGAGGTTTAAAAGCTGCTTCTATAGAATCTTTACGTAGTGGTTTAAAACAGGCACGTAATGTTGGTGGCATAGGAGCTTTAACTGAAGGAGCGCAAGCAGCCAATACTGAGTTAGCTGCTAATGTTGCTGCTGGTAAACTACCAGAATTAGCAGATTTTAGTAAGAAGGTAGTTGATGAAGCTGCTTTAGGTTTAGTTGGTGGTGGTGCGCCTGGTGCTGTGATGGGTGTATTAGCTCCGCAATCAAGAAGAGAAGCTAAATTAAAAGCTGAAGAATTAAAAAGAAATGAAAAAGAATTAAGAGAATTTACTGAAGAAGAATTTAAAGAAGATAGTAGAGTTATTAATAGGGCTGAAGAATTAGAAACGAGTGATGCTGCTGAAACCGCTAATCTAAAAACTCCTGTTGATAATGCTGTAAGAAGGGCAGTTACTTTTTTAAAAGAAGGTGCCGCTAAAAATCCATTAACTGATAAGCTTTATAATCAACTATCTAATTACTTTAATAATGTTAGTGTAGAGGCAGGGACAGGTCTTAGAGAAAGTTCTAGGATATGGCAAACTGCAATACAAGAACAAGCTAAAACACTTAAACTTCCTTTTACAAGAGCCGTTGAAAAAAATATAAATGAAGGTGTTGCTAAAACTTTACGTGGTTTACCTTTAGATATGAAAAAATATAAAGGTCCAAAAGGAGAAAAGCAACTTGAAATAATTAATAATTTAGCTAAGAGCGTTGAAGTAGATCAAGACGGTAAAGAAATTGAAGGAACAGAAGGACCATTAAGAAAACTACTTGATGATCAAATAAACAAATTAGTAGAAACTGGTGTTGAAATAGATTATGTTATAGATTATTTAACACAAAGTTATAAAATTCCAATGACAGGGTTTGGAAGAGGAAAAGCTAAGAGAGAATTTATACGTATATTAAAAAATAATAAAGCTATTGATCCTAGTACTAGAGCAGGTTTATCTAAATATGCTGAAGAAATTGTAGAAAGTATTGTTGAAAATAAAGGGACATATTCTCCAGATTCAGAAATTAATTTATTTGAAGAGACTGAACAAGGAACAGGTGTACCAGTTGCAAGAAAAGGTTTTGAACTACCACGTAAAATTCCTACAGAAGTTGTTCAAGAACTTGATGAAGCTGGTTTAGTTAATAACGATGCTCAAGCAATTATTAATAAGTATATTATTAATGCTGCACGAAGAGGAGAAATACAAAAGTTATATAATAATTTTAATGATAAAGCAAATGAATTAGGTCTTAGTAAAGAAGAAATTAAAAGAACTCAAGAAATTTATCAGGCCCTTCAAAATAATTATAAACGTGGATTTTTCACACGTAATCCTTTTTTAAGAAAGTCTAATGAGTTTGCTGTAACAGCAGGTTATTTAACAACACTTCCTTTTGCTGGTATAATTTCTTTATCAGAACCTATTTTAGTTTTAAGTAGAGTTAATCCTAAACATGCTATATGGGGTGCTTTAAAAGCAGGAAAAGTATCTTTAGATAAAGCGATTAGAAGTATAAGACCTAAGCATCCTATAAGTGATTTAGAAAATTCTTTTAATTCAATTCAACAAACTGCTGATATGGCTTTAGTCGATGTTGTTAGAGATATAGGAGACACTTCTGTTAATAGAAGAATTACTGATGCTTTTTTTAAAGCAACTTTTCTTGCACAGGTAACTCAATTTAGTAGACAAATGGCTTCTGTAGCTGTATCACAACAACTTCAAGAAGATATACTACTTGTTTCAGATGAGTTTAAAACTAATAAACCAACTGCAGAAGGAAATAAAGCAAGACAAAGATTAAACGATCAAGGTTTAAGAAATTTATTTAATAGAAAAAAAATTACAATAAAAGGAGTTAAGTATCCTAAAGGTAAAAAAGGTAAACCGCCTACTAAAAAACAGTTAGCTAAATTTGAAAGCCAATTAGCACTTCAACAACAAGAATTATCTGGCGAAAGAAATTTACCTTTAGTAGAACAAGAGGCTATTAAATGGGCTGAAAGTAATATAACTGAAGAACAAGCTGTAAATCAATTTAAATTATTAGATCAACCTATAACAGATGAAGTAGTTAGACAAAGATTTGGAGTTGAGGGAGATCCACCTCTCATAATTAAAAAAGCTTTGACTAAAACAATAGATGAAATTATAATGTCTCCCAATGTAGTCAACAGACCACTATGGATGAGTAATCCAAAATTAGCTTTGGCTGCACAGCTTAAAGGATTTATGATGGTGTTTGGTAATACCATCGCTCCTAAAGTATATAAAGAAGTATTTAAACCTTTAAATCCAATCCATGTAAAAAGAGAAGGTGGCTTTGGAGTAGGAGTACCAACTGTTTTTACACGTCCTACAGAAAGTTTAGAAGGAACTTTTAAATATGCACTAACATTTAGTTTATTACTTGCAGCTATGTACGGTACTCAAGTTATGAAAAATGCTATTAAGTATGAAGATGAAGATGATAGTCCTTTAGCTGATATGGAAGACAGTGAATTAATGTTTCAATTATTAAAACAAAGTAATATATTAGGATTTGGTAATATATTAATTGATGCGGCTGAAAGTCAAAAGTACGGGCAGTCTGTTGGAGCAACTGTTGCTGGTCCTGTTGCTGGTAAGTTAGAGCAGTTAGTAAGAGGATTATATAATTTAAAAGATAGTAGGCCACGTACATTGGCTAACTGGTTAGCAAAGAATACACCTTTTACAGGTGCATTAGGTACTGATGAAAGAGCTAAACTTCCTATTGTAGGTACTGATGCTTTTGAAGAGTACTTAGAAAGTTTATTAGAAGCTGTTGGTATGGCTGAAGGTGGTTATATTACAGATGGTTTAATTAAAATAGAAAAGGATAATAAGTAATGGATGGGTCAAGCCACATGATATGGAATGCTATACTGAGTCTTGCGTGTGGCTCGTTTATATGGTGGATAAGAGGTATCAATGTGAAGATAGAAGAAAATAGAAAACTAATGAGCAGGACTAGAGAGGAAATAGCTAGAGACTACGCACTCAAAGATGAGGTTGATAAAGACCTTGATAAAATCATGAGTCGCTTTGATCGTGTAGAAAGTAAGCTGGATAACTTAATGGAGAGAATAATAAAGTAATGTCTAGGAATTGGGAGTTCTTTACAGAGCAAGAGATGCAATGTAAAGGTACTGGAGAGTGTGATATGGACGAAAGGTTTATGTTAAAACTCATAGAGCTAAGAATAAAGTTTAATGAACCAATGATTATTACTTCAGGTTATCGACATCCTGCACATAACATGGCAATAGGTGGTACAAGAAACTCAGCACATACCAAAGGTAGGGCTGTAGATGTATTGGTTATGGGTAAGGAAGCACTAAGATTGGTACGTCTAGCACTGGATATTGGTATGACAGGTATAGGTGTAGCGCAGAAGGGTAAAGCAAGTAAAAGATTTATACACATTGATGATTTAGAAAATAGTGATGAAAATCCTAGACCTTGGCTATGGAGCTATAAGTAATGTTAATAGAATTTTTAATCTGTGTAGCAGGTCTTATAGCTATTGGTTGGTTTGTTTGTCACATAACAAAGGATGAATAGATGGCAAAACCACCTTTACCACCTGAAGAAACTCCTATAAGCACAGGACTAGTTAATTTAATTAAAGCTGGTTCTAAAGCTGCTAATCCTGTATCAACAGCTTTACAAGTACTAAGTCCTACTGAAGTAGCTGACGCTACTCTTGAAGGTAATCCAGAAGTACAAAATTTTTTTAAAGATGTATTATATCATGGAACAACAGCAGATATAAAAGGTGGTTTAAAATATAGTAAAGAAGGTGTTTTAGGAGAGGGTATTTATTTAACTCCAGATTCAAAATATGCTTCATCTTATGCTGGAGATGAAGGTGGTAATGTTTTGCCTGTAAAAACTAAAATAAATAATCCTCTTATAGTAGATATACAAAAAGGTCAAGAACCTGCATCACATGTTTTAAATAAATTAGGTGTAAATAAAGATAAAGCTTTTGATATAGCTGAGAAAGCTTTTGAAGAAAAAGGAAATATTACAAAAGAAATTAGTTTAAGAGCAAGAAAACAAGGATATGATGCTATTGTTTTAAGAGTTGATGGTAAGGTCCAAGAAATATTAGCGTACAATCCAAAAGCTATTAAATCAATATTTACAAATAAACGTGGTGGTGGTTCTGTTATAATGCGTAACCCCTATGATTATGAACTAAGAGGTATATGATGGATAGTAAATTTATAATAACTTTAGGTGTTGGTCTATTTGTACAGGCTGCTGGTGTTATCTGGTGGTTGGCTGGACTACAAGCTTCTGTACAACATAATGACTTTCAAATACAGATGATTGCTAAAGATGTAAGCAAGAACTCAAAGTTTGTTGAACTGTGGCCAGCAGGACGATGGGGGTCAGGATCTTTACCTAGTGATGTAAGACAAGACCTGAAGATTGGTTCACTGGAAACACAGGTACAGAAACTTAATGATAAGATATTTAATGGTGGTAGTAGAAAATGAATAACATTAAATTAAATTATGCACTGATATTTGCTATGGTTCTACAAGCTATAGGATTGATATGGTATGTCTCCAAGCTGGATAGCAAAGTAGAAACTGTGTATAAGTTCTATGAACAGGAGTCACAAAAGTCTGTTGTTGTTACCCAAGCCAAGATGCAATTTGATTTGGAACGTGTTATAAAAGATATGGAAGATATAAAGAAAGAACTTGCAGAAGGTAGGAACAAATCAAAAAAGATAATAAAACAGCATGAAAGAATTTTTAAGTTATTAAAACCAAAAAAAGGCGATCAATCTCCTAGACAGTATGGGTATTAATATGCAGAAACATTTAAAAGAAGTTAAGATGACCTACCCTACCCATTTTATATTTGCATTGGGTATGGCAGCAGAAACATTTGTTATGTCTTTTGTTCTAGTAATACATGCAATAATACCATGTGTCTTTCAAAAACGATTTAGTAAATGGGTTGAAGAATATAATAAACATTTTAATGGGTAAGTTGAGGAAGATTGAAAATGACAACCTTTGCTAAAATAAAAGATATCTTAGCTGATGTAGTCTCTCCTGCCATAGCTCAACATGGTGGTATTATACAATTATTATCTTATGATGAAGAAAAAAAGAATGTTCATGTTAAATTAACAGGATCATGTGCAGGGTGTGCTGCTAGTTCATTTACTCTTAAACTAGGAGTAGAAGAAACTCTTAAAGAATATCTACCAAATGACGTTGAAAGCGTATCACATGAGGAAGGCGAGGTAATTAACCCATATTACTGAAAAAAACAGGCCCGTAGAGCCTCACTGAGTAGCCTTCTAAGGGGTCGCTGCACCTACCCCACCCCAAGACTACCAATGTTGCTGTACGGGCCTCCTACCCCACCTAGCGTTGATTTACTCTATTTCAGTAGTATTCTCTTCCTCTTCTTCTGTATCCTCTATAAAGTTACACTTTTCCAGTAAAGCATAGACCTTATCTGCACCTAAAATGTTAAGGCATTGTACTATCCCATCCTCTAAAGACTTCTCATCTAGGTTTGTATCTAACTCTGAATTGTTACCACGTACTCTTGATAATAATTCAAGAGCTTTTAATGCGCTATTGGTATGACCATTGTTTCTGGCTACAGTATACTGACTTTCTATTTCTGAAATAACATCTACATTAGTTTCAAGTTCATTCTCTAGTTCTCTGACACGTTCAGCTATTTCATCATTGTTAATAAGCCTGTAGCCTTGGTTGGCTGCTGAACCTGCAGCATATCCTGCAGCCCTTGCAGCCTCAGTTGCATTCCTATGTAGAATATAGGACTGTGCGAACTTCTCTTGTTTCTCGTTGAGAGCCATTAGCGATGCTTCATATTATTCCTGTGTGTACCGTTTCTTTTCTCAAAGGTACGCATACCACCAAGACCCAATAACGCAAGTGTTAGGGACATCAAGCCTTCAGTCTCAATCTCTGGTAGTGGTATGGGTTGTCCTGTTATAGCTATATACCATGCAGCTACAGGTAGAAATACAAATTGCCAACCTAAACCAAAAGCACATATCCACATGATACTAGGTCTAGCCCCTGCAACAAAAAGACTGGGATGTTTGGCTTGTTCTTTATTAACATCTATCTGAGCAAGGTTAGCATCAGCATATGCCTTGCGTAGCTCAAAATCTAACTTAGCTTTCAGGTCTTTGTCTGCTACAAACTTATCAAGTACCTTACCTGCTACTCCTACTATTGAATCTGCTATTCCCAATACCATTATTTCTTCTCCTTTATTAAACCATTCCCTTTTTTTCAATACATTTTATCATTATTATTGCATTAGCAGTTGGAAAAGTAATATAACCAAATGATTTTATATCATCAATATTTTTTTGTACATACTGATAACATTTTTTTTCTGTGCTAAAAAAAAGTAATTTATCGTTTTTTGATTCTATTTCTATTGTATTTAAATGTGGTTGTTCTATAACATTTGACCACCACATTACTACTGCAATGATAAATATTTTCATCCTTCCTTATCTTTCTGAGTTAAAGGTATAATATTAATTCGTCTATGTATTTTAAATCCTTGTGTAACTAATTTTTCTTTATCATCAAAAACATCAAAAAAAGCATAAACTATTATATCTTTATTACTTTTATCTATAATCTCAGCAATAAACTGTAGCCAATCTTCAGGGCTATGTAAAGATATATGTACATTACTACCATCTTTAAGCTTCTTTAAAGCTGGCA
>VTLG01011004.1_pt1 | contig 48609 bp, 56 predicted proteins | sample 4694571 | NCBI WGS metagenome assembly VTLG01 (sample SAMN12604809, study PRJNA352737) | marine metagenome | biome: ENVO:00000447; feature: ENVO:00000209|ENVO:00000569|ENVO:01000036; material: ENVO:00002151; isolation source: viral sequences binned using virsorter ... | reverse complement strand
GCCGGTATCGAATAACTAACACGCATCGAGCAGCATCGAGCAGCATCGAGCAGCATCGAGCAGCATCGAGCAGCATCGAGCACCGGACCTGGCACCGGACCTGGCACCGGACCTGGCACCCATCGAGCACCAGCTGGCCCTGGTGGAGCTGGTGGAGCTGGCGATCTGCACGGCCCGGGTTGACCGCAAAAATACCTAACACGGCGAGAATTTATAAAGCCTGCAAATTTAACTGGGCCGTGTCCTGGCTGTACCCCTTGGCCTAAGCCAAAAACAAACGCCCAGGGCTGTCATTTAACTGACCTGTGCCGAGCCTGGGCACGGAAAATAGCCCCGGGCCTGCCCAGATCGCTCGAAACTGGCCCTGGCCCTTACCGGCACCGTCCCCTTCTCATATGCGAGCCGTACACGCACGGGATCAATCCGGGGTAGGTTAGTATAGCCCGGGCCAGAGTTGCGATCTGGTGGTGCCTCTATGGACGGTATCAGGAGTGCACAAAAAATAGGCAGGGGCACGCATGGGCCACCCCACCCCTACCCATACCTATATACACAGCCGATAGTAAATTTATTTTTTTTAAACCTTTTTTGTTTTAAATATGGTAAAGACCTAAAACTACCCCTAGAAAACCCAGGAGATCTGTTCTAGCTGTAGGAGGGGCTTAAAAATAGAATCTGTTCTAGCTACGATTAGATTATAGAATCTGTTCTAGCTATAATTATAATCAAAGTAAAAATCGGGGAACTGTTCTAACCCTAGTTAGAACTAAGGAGAGAAAGAGGGGGGGTTACATTTTTGATAGAACTGGGGGTATATATTACCGCTTCCCGGTTAATACTATTATACACCCAAATTACGGTTTTGTCAAGCTCTTTTTTAACTATTTTATAAGTATCTGTAAATAAACCCTTTTTTTACACCCCTTTTTCCCGCTATTTTTTATAAATTTTTTTTATAATTTTTTTATAGTTTTTTATAAAAAGGGTCATTTTTTACTTGACAAAACCGTAATAATGTGTATAATAGTAGATAGAGACTATAAAAGTCAAAAGACTGCACTTTCTAGAACAAAAAAAGAGCCTAGGGCTAAAATAGTCTCATTTATTCTGTCGGGGGAAGCACTAAACCAGCTATTCGTAAGACTGGTTTCCCGGGTTTAGTCTTATTTAGACTAGCTTCCCCCGGCTATCTTTTATTTATTTTTATTTTTTACTATTGTTAGGAATTTTTAAAATGGCAAAACGAGGATTGTACGCAAATATAAACCGTAGAAAAAGACTCGGCACTAGTCGTTCTAAATCTAAATCTACCATCTCTCCTGAAAACTATGCAAATATGAAAGCAGGGTTTCCAGATAAGATGTACGGGGGTAAAATGAAAAAGAATTACGCCCACGGTGGCGGTGTACGGCCCGTTAAAATTTAAGTATGGCTAAAGATAAACAACCCCCTCGTACAAGAGAGTACTACCGACCTACTGAAAAAGGTGCTGGTATGACCCTTGCTGGTACAAAAAGATACAGGGAGGAAAATCCCGGTAGTAACTTACAGACTGCCGTAACAGAAAAGAACCCTAAAGGTAAAAGAGCTTCAAGAAGGAAAAGTTACTGTGCTCGATCCGCAGGACAGATGAAGAAGTTTCCCAAAGCTGCTAAAGATCCTAACTCACGGTTACGACAGGCTAGAAAAAGGTGGAACTGTGCAATGGGAGGGCAGATAAATAAAAATTACGCATCGGGCGGGGGAGTAAGAGCCGCTAAGTATTAGAATGGCTAGAAAGTTCGAGAAACCTAACATACCCCCGGATTCTTGTGGTCATATAGATAGGATGGTCGATCTATTAGAAGATATCTCCACTGAGGATAATGAAGAGATCCGTATGGGATATACAAGTGTAGTAAAAGAAGAGCTAGAACTGGTTAGAACTATAAATTCACAGTTAAGAGAAGCTAGTAAATTTTGGCATGATAAATACAATAGAAGGGGATAGTAATGAGTTGCCAAGAATGTAAATGTGAAAATTGCAAGTGCGATCCTTGTAAATGCCCTAAAAAAGAAGAATGCCGTACAAACGTGTAGATAAGAGTGTGTACACACAGGACTCTAAGGGTAACTGGAATAAAACAGCTACTGCTAGCAGTGTAAAAAATGCTAATAGTATGATAAAACGATTGAGAATGGTAAAGCAGTATGGCAAAAAAGGACGATAGTTTCAAACAAAAAAAAGAACTATTAGCTAGAATAACTGGCAAACCTGAATTAACAGATGTTAAAAACGAACGAGATCTAGATAATTTAATGGCTATAACAATACCAAATCCTAAAACCTACGCCAACGGGGGCGGTACGAGGCTAGTAAAAAGTTAATGAGTTTGCCAGCTAAAAAAGAATACACAGAGAAACAGGTCAAGTTTCTAAATATTCTTATGTCCAACGGAGGGCAGGTTCTAGCAGCGATGGACGAGGCTGGCTACAAGCCGAGTTCACGGTCCTGGCTCGTGCGTACCTTAAAGGACGAGATCATAGATCGTACCAAGTCCATGCTCGCTTCTTCCAGTGTAAAGGCTGCTAACCGCCTGATGGAAGGTTTGGATATGAGTGGGGATATCCGTTCTAGCCATATGGAAATACGCTTAAAAGCGGCAAATGAAATTCTAGACCGTGTAGGTATAGGTAAGAAGCAGGATATCGCTATTCAAGCAGAGGTTATTCATGGGGTAGTTATGCTCCCTGCTAAGAAGCAAATGAAGGATATAACACCCGATGGCTGATGAAAAATTAAAAAGAATAGAAAGGGGTAAAGAAGCCCTTGGTACTATCATAGAAAAAACTATGAGAAGTGTTCCTGAATTAGCGGAAAATACAGATTCTATAAAACCCTATTTAGAAGATGTAGCTTTAGATGCTACTAGATTGGCCCTTCGTCTCAAAGAAGATCCATATTTAGAATATAAAGATCAGAAAAATATTGTTAAAACTTTTGTAAATACAGCCACAGATAAAGCAGCAAAAGAATTTGGAATATCTCCCAGTATTGCTGAGAAAGTAAAGCTTGGAATCGGAGGGATAGCTAAATTCGCTACAACAGGCGAGCTAGAAATTCCAGAAACTTCTGTGCATTCAGGAAAGATAGGTTCTAGTCCTTACTCTATTCGTGCTTCTGGTCATTTAGATTCAGATCAGGAAAGATACGATATTAAAACTACTACTACTATACAAGATCCGTTCAGTTTAAAAGGAACAAATCTTTCCTTTGAAACACAAAGTAATTACGATAATATGCTTGCTAATTTTGGCATCCGTGCAGAAACTCCGCTAGGTAAAGGTACTCTCTCGGCAGATATAGAAGGTACTCCAGAAGGAGAAGGACGGGCCGGAATTAGATACACTAGATCTTTGGATGACATATTTAAAAAGGGCGGTAAGGTAAGTTCAAAAAAGAAAAAAAAGAAGAAAAAGCAATCTAAAAAATACGCACAGGGAGGCGGTGTAAGGGCCGCTAAATATTAATGGCTAGGCCCAAGCTAGCAGAGGGAGAAAAGGGCAACTACCGTGTATCTACAAAAGAATACCTCCGAAGAGAGGCTAGAAAAAAGGTTTCAGCGAAGGAAAAGCGGTTAAAACAGCAGAAAAAGCGGGTAGAAAAGCTCTCTGCTGGTACTAAAAGTGCTAAACAAGCCCTGAACATTCTAGAAAAGGGCGGGGTAGCTACGGAAGAACTACTAGACCAAGTACCTAAAGCGGTAAAAGATGCTATAAAAGAGGGAACGGAAGTAGTTTTCCAGCCTAATCCGGGGCCACAGGATGATTTTCTAGCAGCCCCTGAGAAGGAAGTTCTGTACGGAGGAGCAGCAGGAGGGGGAAAATCTTATGCAATGTTGGTTGATCTTCTTAGGTTCGCTTCCAATTCTAATCACCGTGCTCTACTTCTCAGGCGTACTCTGGGTGAACTGACCGAGCTTATAGATCAATCTAGAAAGATCTACCCGAAAGCCTTTCCAGGTGCTAAGTTCAAAGAATCTAAATCTACCTGGTCGTTTCCCTCTGGGGCTACAGCTACTTTTTCTTATGTAGATAAAGATTCGGACGTTACGAGATACCAGGGGCAGAGTTTTACCTGGATAGGTATAGATGAACTCGGCCATTATCCCTCTCCGTATGTATGGAACTATCTCAGATCGAGACTTAGAACTACAGATCCAGATATAGAAACTTACATGAGAGCGAGTGCTAACCCGGGAGGAATGGGAGGTTGGTGGATAAAAAAGATGTTCATCGATCCTGCAGTACCAAATGAACCCTTTTGGGCTACGGATATAGATACTGGTAAAACTTTAAAATACGGACCTTCTCACTCTAGAGCAAATAAACCTTTGTTCCAACGGAAGTTCATTCCCGCTAGATTGACAGATAATCCGTACCTGATGCACTCGGGAGAGTACGAAGCGATGCTACTCTCTCTGCCGGAGGTAGAACGGAGAAGGCTACTAGAAGGGGACTGGGACGTTGCAGAAGGGGCTGCTTTCTCTGAGTTCGACAGATCCTTACACGTTGTAGAACCTTTTGAAGTACCTACGAACTGGCCGAGAATAAGAGCAGCGGATTACGGATTTAGTTCCCCCTCTTGTGTTCTCTGGGCTGCGATAGATTGGGATAGTAATGTTTGGGTCTATCGGGAATTGTACAAGAAAGGACTGACCGGAGAGGATCTAGCGGATCTGATCGTACAGTTAGAAGCTCAAGACCCTCCGATGCAGATATCTGTGCTAGATAAATCCTGCTGGTCTAGAACAGGCTTAGGTCCGAGTATAGCAGAAACTATGATGAATCGGGGAGTTAGGTGGGTTCCTTCAGATTCAAATAGAATGTCAGGCAAGATCGAAGTACACCGCAGATTAAAAACGGACGATCTAACCGGACAGCCCAGGCTAAGAGTAGTTTCTACCTGTACGAACTTAATAAGAACTTTACCTACTTTACCTTTATCAAAAACTAATTCAGAAGATGTAGATACAAAAGCAGAAGATCACGCATATGATGCTCTTAGATATATGGTTATGATGAGAAGGTTAAATTACAATCTTGAAAGCTTTTCTCGTAGGATCAAGGATAAACCTATGGAAATGGCAGACGCTGTTTTTGGTTACTAGTAAAATTAACATCAATATTAAAGGAGATTAAAATGCCATACGGTTATAAATACCCAGGAATGAAAGAGATAACGGCCAGGACCAAGCAGGGTGATCTGAGTGATGTACCCGATGGAAATTTATTTCGGATGCCTCTAGAAAAGAAGGTTCTAGCCGAGCCGGATCAGAATCAATTTGCTGATCATACAAATTCCAAACCTGCTAACAGGCATGTAGACGGTTCGATTGATCGTTTGCATGGAGATTTTTCACTTCAGAAGGACTTTTCGTAAAATAAGGAACTGGGCATATGCCACCTGATGATATAGAACTAGACGAGCCTATCGAGCTAGATCCCGATGAGGTATCGAATCTTGCCGGAGTTGTAAAAGGTAAGTTTACCGATGCTGAAGAAGGTAAACGAGCAGATGAACTACGTTGGTTAACTGCGTATAAAAACTATCGGGGAATAACCGATTCATCTACTCAGTACAAAGCTTCTGAGAAGTCAAAGGTATTTTTAAAGATCACAAAAGTAAAAGTACTCGCTGCTTATGGGCAGTTGACCGATATTCTCTTTGCTAATAAGAAGTTTCCCATAACTGTAGAACCTACTCCTGTACCAGAGGGAGTTGCTGAGTTTGCTCATTTAAATATGCAGCAGCAGCAACCTGCAGGGCCGGAAGGTTTCGCAGGAGATGGCAGGGAACTACTGCCGGGAGCTACAGAAGCTACCTTAATGACAGGGCAGGTAGACAATCCTATGTTAGCTGGATTAACAGCTAAGTTCGGACAGTCTGATAATCTAGTTCCCGGGCCGGGGTACATGGGAGAACCACAGATCAAACCAGCAGCCCAGACCGCTAGGCAGATGGAAAAGGTTATCATGGATCAACTCCTAGATACCTCCGCTGTGAATGTTCTACGCCATGCTATCTTTGAGTGTTCTCTACTCGGCACGGGTATCGTAAAAGGGCCGTTTAACTACGGTAAAAAGGTACACCGTTGGCGAGGTCAGGGGCAGAATAAACAGTACGATCCTTACGAAAAAACAGTACCCCGAATAGAAGCGGTAAGTTGTTGGGATTTCTATCCCGATCCGAGTGCTACGAGTATCGAAGACTGTGAGTACGTCATTCAACGGCACCGGATGAACCGAGAACAGGTTCGTGATCTTATTAATAGGCCCTACTTTGATAGAGAACGGCTCGAACTATGTCTAGAACAGGGGCCTAATTACGAAGAACGGCACTTTGAACCTACTATTCGTTCTGACAATGATCCGATGAATGACAGCAATCGGTTCGAGCTTTTAGAATACTGGGGAATTTTAGATTCTACTTTAGCGGAGGAAGCGGGTATAGAACTGCCAGCAGATGTATCTACTATGTCCTCTGTACAGGTAAATGTATGGGTCTGCTCCGGTATGGTAGTTCGAGCGGTTATAAATCCCTTCACTCCGATGCGTATTCCCTATCAGGCATTTCCTTATGAATTAAATCCTTATCAATTCTTCGGCGTAGGCGTAGCGGAGAATATGGAAGATGCCCAATTGCTTATGAACGGTCATATGAGAATGGGCATTGACAATCTAGCACTCGCTGGAAACTTAGTATTCGATGTAGATGAAGCACAACTCGTGCCAGGACAGTCTATGGAAGTTTATCCGGGTAAGATCTTCAGAAGGCAAACTGGCGTAACAGGCACCGCCATAAACGGTTTAAAATTTCCCAATACGGCACCCGAAAATTTACAGATGTACCAAGTAGCTCGTCAATTGGCAGATGAGGAAACTGGTATTCCGAGTATCGTACACGGGCAAACAGGTGTGACAGGCACGGGTAGAACAGCGTCCGGTTTGTCTATGCTTCTAGGTTCGGCGGGGTTATCTATTAAAACTGTAATTAAAAATATTGATGATTATTTGTTAAAACCGATGGGAGAAGCGTATTTCCAGTGGAATATGCAATTTAATGACTTGGATGTTGAGATCGTAGGCGACCTAGAGATCAAGCCCAAAGGAGTAGCGGCTGTGATGCAGAAGGAAGTACGTTCACAACGTCTTACTATGTTACTACAAACGGTGTCTAACCCGACTCTAGCACCGTTTATTAAAATTCCAAATTTAATCCGAGAGATAGCTGTGTCGCAAGATATAGATCCAGATGAACTTGTAAACGATCCTAATGAAGCGGCTATCTTTGCAGATATATTGAAAGGAATGGCAAATGAACAAGGAACAGGCCAAGCTGCTGTTGCCCCTGGTCAACAACCGACAAACGTGGGAGGGGCTGGAGGAGTACCTGCAGGGGCTAATCCACAGGATGCAACAGCAACTGGTGGTGGAACAATCGGAGTTGGAACTACGCCGTCTCCAGGGGAAGCTGGCTTTGCTGCAAATACTGGTCAGACTCAAGAAGTCGGTTAACGATACAATAGAGGTAGAAAAGAATGGCAGATCCGATAGTAGCATTTCCAATAGTTGATCCTCAAGAGGATGTAAATCAGTTAAATCAGGTTTATAGTTCAGAGTATTTAAGTACTAATCACAATACGTTTTTTAATGAGATGACTGCTAATGAACGACTGCCGTACATGCCTGAAGGATACGAAGGACAAGCAGGTTTCAATCCTTTGCAAACTGACTACGGCTTGAACTTTAACGATGCACTAGAAGCGGAAGGATATGTAAACTATATAAATAACAATGCAGTTAGAACAGCACAAACCGCTGGCCCTACTGTAACTGTAGGAGGTACTGCACAACCTGCTAGACGAGGAACGGTACTAACTCCAGAGACTATTGTAACAAGACTAGGCGGTGCTCCGGAAGAAAGGGTAATACGGGAAGGAGAGGCGCTGCCTTCTTATTTCAGAGGCCCGAGTCAAACCGGCCCTACTGAATCGGGATCTGTGTTTGATTATTGGCAGGACATTCCCTATACTGGAAGTTTGTCCTTTGGGCAAGCTGGTACTTTTTTTGATGAGGGAATTTCAACAGCACCTGAACCTGATCCTACTCCCGGTCCTGCACAGCCGATAGTGTTTCAACTGGGAGACTATATGCAAAGACAGGCTGCTACTATTGGTGGGGGGGTTCCGGGTTCACCCCATGCGGGAAAAGCAGGGCATACGGGTACTCACAGTAAGGGAAATATCCCTGATACTCCCGGCCTGATAGGTGCGATTGCGGATGCTTTTGGTGGTAAAAATGGAAAAGGGAATGCGGATGGAGAAAAGTACGGAGGAAAGATAGAAAAAAAAGAAGGCGGAAAAATAGACGATCAAATGGCTGCATTGAACTACGCCGAAGGAGATCAAGTAACTGTAGGATCTCCAGATCAAGAGGCTGGAAGAATCATTAAAGATATGCAAGCTAGAGAGGGGTCGAATGTAAAGATAATACGAAATGAAGATGGTCATTTTCTCGGAGCGGTAGATCTGAATGATACTAGCCGCCATTATATTAGTAGTATGGATCAGTTCGACACTGCTCTGGGTATTATCGAACCCCACGAACAGGCTATAGCTAGTGATCCCCGGCAAGCTGGACAGTTAGATCGAAAGAGAAACTGGAAGAATAGGTCTGATATTTTAAACGCTGCGTATCAATCACAATTTGCTAGTCGGGAACCGGAATCGGATGATCAACGATCTATTGATCTTATACAAAAACAAATGGAAGGACAATCAGTAGATCAAGAAGCTGTGGAAGGACAATTAGTAGATCAAGAAGCTGTAGGTGCTAATCAAAATGTAGGTAGATCAGCCTCTGTATCATTAGCACCTGCTATAGAAAACGAAATTGAGAACACAAAAAGGATACTAAAACCTGTACATTCATTTCGTATGGAAGCGATGAGAGCGTTTGATTCTGATAAAATGTCTGCATACGAAGAATATTCTAGACCTGTTAGACCTGCTCCTGCTAGACAAGATGTTAGACCCGTAGTTGGAGGTATGGAAGGAGGGCCTGGAGTACGCTATGAACATAAAGGGGTTGAATATCCTAAAGATCAAAGGCCAGTTGTTGGTTTTGTTCCTCCTGCTAGAAAGGATGGATATCCTAGTGCTCCTCCCGAAGTACCCTATAGATCACAAGAACGAGATCTAGAAGAAGAGGGTGCTTTTGATCCTGAAGCTTATCGTCGTAAACAGAGAGAAGATATAGATATGGAGCTAGCGTTAAAACGTGTTGAAGAATCAAAAAATAAAACACCCCCCAAAGATAGGGAAAAACCCTTTGTACCTATTGAGAATGAACCTGCTGTGTACCAAGCCAAAGACTCAAAACCTAGAGGCTCAAGCGAATCAAAACAACCAGGAGAATTAAGTCCAGAAGAAGCTGGGTATATAGAGTTTCATAGAGACAATCTGTATAATAATAAATTTAAACGAAATAAAGATGGCAGTATAACAACAATTGCTGGCACGATTGTATCAACTAAAAGTGGGGAAGCTTATTTAGTTCCAGGGTACGATCCTGAAACTGGCAAGGTGCTATCAGGACAAGAAGCTTTTGATCGTGCTAGAGAAATCGGATTGGAAAACTTTCCTGTATTTAGAGGGGGAAATGCAGAAGAAAATATGGAACGAGCCAGAGCTAGAGAAATAGAATTAAAACACATAATCGAGCAGGATATGCACCAATGGATGAGAAAACATGGAATGCAAGCAGGAGGAGAAGTTCCTCAGATAAATAAATCCGGTCTTATCCAGGGTGAAGGAGGGCCTACTACTGATAGTATTCCAATGCGAGCAGAACCGGATTCTTTCATTGTAAATGCCCCTGCTGTAGAAATGGTAGGTAAACAGAATTTAGACTCTGCGATCCATAAAGTTCAAAAACAACAACAACAATCCGGTTTTAACCAGTTTGGTAATCCTGTCACTGGAGCACAGGATATAAATGTATCTAATGGAGAGTATAAAGTATCTAAGAAAGATGCGGAAAGGATAGGGTATGATAACCTTAATCGTATTAATGATGCTGGCAAACCCTTTGTAGAACAGATTGATAAGCGGGGATATGCAGAGGGGGGAAATATATCCTATAATAATCCTGGCAATGTTGAAAATACTGAAAAATGGGCAGGTAAAACAGGAGAAACTTACGGAGATAATAATAGATTTGCAGTCTTTGATACACCAGAAATGGGTTTAAGAGCTTTAGCTAGAGATATTAGAACTAAAATAAAAAAAGGCGGTAAAAATGGTACTACTATTAAAACAATTATTTCTAAATATGCTCCTGCCAATGAAAACGATACAAATAATTATATAAAATTTGTAACAGATGAGGTTGCTGCATTGTACCCTGAAGATAAAGTTGGAAAATCAAAAGTAACAATGAAACATTTACCTGCCATTGTAAAAGCTATTGTAAAAATGGAAAATCAAAAGTACGGTGAAGAGTTTATAGAGCGGTATACTAATGACAATACTTTTAGTACCGCATTGAGATTAGCTGAATATAATTTACCAGAAAATATGTCTTATGAAGAAGCTTTACAATATGATATGAATGTTACTGGAAAATCTGCGTCTTCCACCCCTAAACCCGCCCCTGAATATCTTTCAAATAGAGGATTTGTAGAAGAACCTACAATTAATGCCGTTCCTACTGAACCCGCCCCTGAATATCTTTCAAATAGAGGATTTGTAGAAGAACCTATTCCAGAAGATGTAGATATTGATAATAGTTTAGAAGAAGATTATGAACGAAGATCTATAGAAAGAGATGTAATAACGGGGAATTTAGGAGCACCCCGATCTTTTGTACAAGAAGAATTAGGACGGCCACCTGCTAGATAGCGGCCCCGTCTTCAACAACCCTGCAGAGGCTACCCGGTAGAACCCGGCCCCAAAGGAGGTAACTATGACTGACGATACTACCCAAGTAGAAGAAAGTGAAGTTAACGAGCCTACCCCGTACCAAGGGGAATACAAAAAGCACTTAGATGATCCAGACCCTGAACCCCAGGACACCTCTGAACAAGAGGCCACTCCTGAACAAAAAGGGTTTTTAAACCATGAAAGTAAGCCGGATCACGACTATAAAAAAAGATACGATGATCTAAAATCTCATTACGATAGAAAGTTAAATGAGTGGAAGCAAGAACAGGAAACTTTAACTGCACAACTAAAGGCAAATACTCCTGAAAATGTACAAGTGCCTAAGACTGCAGAGGAGTTAGAAGAGTTCAAGCAAAAGTATCCGGATGTTTATGATATAGTCGAAACGATTTCGATGCAAAATGCTGATTCTAGAGTTCAAAATATTGAAGAACGGCTTCAAGTTCTAAAAGAACAGGAACAAGAAGCTCTAAAAAGAACAGCAGAGCAAGAATTGCTGGCTTTACATTCAGATTTCTATGAAATAAAAGAAAATGAAAATTTCTTAGACTGGTTAAAGGATCAGCCCGAAAGTATTGCTGATGGTGTACTAAAAAACGGTACTGATTTTAAATGGGCCGCTCGTGTAATTGATCTTTACAAAGCTGACAGTGGTACTGTTCAGAAAAAAACTAAAGGTAGACCCTCAAAGGCTGCTGAATCTGTAACCAAGACACAGAAACGAACTGTACAAACCAAGGGAGATAAGAAAGTCTGGTCTATTACTGAAATAGAAAAGATGAAACCTTGGGAGTTCGAGAAGTACGAAAAGGATATAGATCAAGCTAGGCGAGAGGGTAGACTTGAACCCTAACTAGGAGGAATAAGTTATGGCTTTTTCTGCTGCTGGTGGGTACTCCAGTCTTCCTAATGGAAACTGGGCACCCGCTATCTATAGCCAAAAAGTTCTTAAATTCTTCCGCACAGCCTCGGTTGTTGAGGATATTTCAAATACCGACTATGCAGGAGAAATCGAGAATTTTGGTGATACGGTTAAAATCATCAAAGAGCCAACTATTACTGTCTCGTCCTATGCTCGTGGTTCAGTTCTAAGCCCACAAGAGTTGCAAGATGACCAGCTAACTCTGGTAGTTGACCAAGGCAATGCGTTTGCTTTTAAAGTAGACGACATTGAAGAACGTCAAAGCCATGTTAACTGGGAAGCTCTCGCAACGAGTTCTGGTGCTTATGCGCTGAAGAATGAGTTCGACACAAACGTCATTGCCGCTATGGTTGCTGGTGCAGGAACTACGGTAGGTTCTGACGGTTCGGGACAGGATGTTGGTTTTGCTTCAGGTGAAGTTGACCCAATTAATGTTCTAGCTAATCATGCTAGGCGTCTAAACTCAAATGATGTGCCAGAGGAAAATCGGTGGTTCTTGGCCCCTCCCCAATTCTGGGAACAGGCTGCACAGACTTCCAGCAAGTTGATGGATGCTTCTGTAACTGGAGACGCTAATTCACCTTTGCGTAACGGTAAAATCTTTGCAGGTAAAATCCAAGGATTTTCTTGCTATATGACTAATAATTTTGCTGCAGCATCGACAAGTAACTACTATAAAATTATGTCAGGCCATATGTCTGCTGTTGCTACAGCTAATCATATTGCTAAGACTGAGGTAGTTCGTGATCCTGATTCCTTTGCGGATATCGTGCGTGGATTGCATGTCTTTGGTCGTAAAGTTATTCGGTCAAAAGGTTTGATCGTTGAACACATTCTAATTGATTGAGGAGGGAATAGAAAATGGCTACTTATGATCATACAACGGGTCAAGGTACGTCTGGACATCCCTCTCGTTCTAGGGGTGTTTACGTCCTTGAAAAAACTGTAGATATCGCTGCTGTTTGTTCGGCTGGCGGTATCAGTGCGCTAACTGCTGCGGATATCATTCAAGCGATTGATATTCCAGCGGAAGTGTATATTATCCATGCTGGTGTAGAAGTTCTTACCGCTCTTAACGGTACTACTCCTACGCTAGACGTTGACTTTGCCGCTGGCGATGACTTTGTAGATGGTTTTGATGCTACAGGTACTGGTTATGCTGCTGCAGGTACTAACGGTCATGTGGATTATACGGCTGTTACTACTTTTTCCAATCGTGTCACTAGTGCTGATACGATTGATATTAAAGTAAATGCGGGTGCGAATGACGTTTCAACTGGTAAGATTCGGGTATATGCAATTCTTGCAGATATCTCGGGCCTGGATGAAACTGACTCGCTGCAATCAGTAACATTCTAAACTAATTGGAAGAGGGAAGGGGCTAGTTCTCTTCCTTCTTCCTTAACTTTAACTGAGGAGATATACTAATGACATCTATGACAACTGACCTAAATAATAGGTTTTTGCAGGTGCCACAGTATGCAAGCAGCTACGATTTTACTGCTGGAAATGCTCCGCTGATGACTGTATCGGGTTTGCGTAGGACTGTAGAAGCTATTACAGATTCTACTAAGACTTTGGTTGCAGCAGATTCAGGTAAAATTTTCACACTAGATCGTGCAGGAGGAATTGCTATTACTCTACCTGCTGCTGCTGCAGGATACTTCTTTGACTTCATCGTGACTACTACCTTTACTGGAACTTGGCAGATCGATGCTGCTTCAGATGCAGATGTACTACAAGGTGGTTGTTGGATCGTGGATAAAGATAATGTAGATAGCCATGTAGCTGTTAACGCGGGTGCTACGATTGGTTTTTCTACTCCTGCTGCTGCTGATCATCAATTTGTTGCTGATGGAGATACGAAAGGTCGATTTCTTGGAAGTCGCTTAACGTATTTAGCTGCAAGCGATTCTAAATGGATCGTTGATGGTGTTATTTTCGGAGATGGTACTTTAGCATTACCGTTTACTTAATACTGTATAAGTTTAATTATTCAATACTTGCTGTAACAGGAGTATTGTATAGATCTTTAGGAGGACACTATGAATGATTTAAGTAAAATGTTCATTGGTTTTGATCGTGTGTTCGATCAGATGTTTACAACTGTAAACAAAACTACCTACCCCCCGTATAATGTAGAAATAACGGGGGATAATAAGTATAAATTATCGATGGCTGTCGCAGGATTTTCATCTGATGATTTAACAATTAGCACACAAAAAAATACTCTCAGTATCTGTGCTAATAAACAAGAGAAGAAAGATTGTGATTATACATGGAAGGGGATTGCTACTAGAAACTTTCGTAAAGATTTCTGCATAGCCCCTAACATGAATATTATAAACGCCAAATTAAAAGATGGGTTACTGGAGATAGACTTAGAAAAAGTTATTCCAGAAGAAGAGAAAGAAAAGATAATTACAATCGAAAAGGAGTAGGAAAATGAAATTACTCGCTGCTATTTTACTAGCTGTATCTATCACACTCGGCTCGACTTTAGCTCTTGCTAATCCGAATAAAAGTGGTACAGTTCCTGAGCAGGAGCATATGGAAATGCTCTATCCTACCGTTCTTGTGAGAGTAGGAAACGGTACAGGTTCTGGAACTGTAATCTATTCACAATTAAACGAAGATCAGGATTATGAAAGCTTTGTTTTAACCAATTGGCACGTTATTCAAAGGTATGTTAAATTGAATAAGGTGTGGGATTCCGATGCGAAAGAACACGTTGAAGTAGAAACTAGGCGTCCTGTAAATATAGATCTGTGGGAATATAACAATTTTAGCACTGCCGTAGGTACTATCGGTAGGATTGCTAATATTGTAGCTTATGATAAAGGTAGGGATTTAGCTTTATTGCAGGTAGAAGATACCGAGCGTAAAATGCCCTACGTTGCTAATTTGTATCCAGAAAATAAAGATGAAGGGCCGTGGATATTCTCTACGGTATATGCTGTAGGTGCAGGATTAGGTAAGCCCCCTTTTCCAACTATGGGCTTATTGTCGGGGTATGGCAAAGATACACATGGTAATGATTTATATTTGGCAACTAGCCCGATAATTTTTGGAAATTCTGGCGGATCTTTGTATGTATATAGTTCTAGACGAACCTATGAACTTATCGGAGTACCTTCAATGGTATCGGCTTATGGTTGGGGGTCAGTTGTGACACATATGGGTTGGGCAAGGCCAATTTCACAGATAAGAATATTTTTAAGAGATAATAATTATGGTTATATTCTCGGAGATGAGCCTGAAACAGAAGAAATTGAGTAATGTCTAGTACTTTACAAAGACCCGTTAGATTAGTTAATGCTGCTGTAAATTTAACCAGTACAGATTTAACTACTGTTTATACAGTACCAGCTAAAACTACAGCTATAGTTCGAGAGATGTTCATAGCTAACTATGATAGCAGTGCTAGAAATTTAAATATTCAATGGACGGATACATCTGCTAGTGCTACCTACAGTCTTATACATGATAAACAAGTATCTACAGATGATTATTTACGGCTCGATAACTTAAATGTTTTTTTAGATGCAACGGATGTTTTAAAAGTCCAGGCTGCTACTGCTGATGCTTTTTATGTGTCCGTATTTATAGAAGAATTATATACACCTATCTTGTAAGGAATAACAATGAACTATCTCACCTTATTCAACAATGTGATGAGAGAATTAAACGAACCTACTATTTCAAGTAGTGTAAGTGGACAATCGGCTTCTTTTCATGTATTTATTGGAGATACTATAAATAAAGCTATTCGGGATATCGACGCACACCAAATGGAATGGCCCTGGAATCATACATCTGCTGAGTACGCCCTTATTCAAGGTAAAGAAATTTACAAACATCCTGTCAAACTAACTATAAGTGGAGGCTCGGGAACTTTTAGAAAACACGAGCGTATCACAGGAGGAACATCTTCTGCAGTAGGAGTTGTGCAGGTTTCCGAAACTAGTTATATAGTTGTAGAACCGATTTCTGGAACTTTTTCAGCAGAGACTATCACGGGAGTTCTTTCAGGAGCTACTAGAACAGTAGGTTCTGTGGTAAACTCTCGGCATATTGAATATGATAACATGGTTATACAGCCTAGAAATGTTCTAGAAGGTGGGGAATTTGCAGTGACTACAGATTATAGTAGCTACTGGACTTCTCGTTCTAGTAATCCTGCCGGAACAACTACATCTGGTACTCCCGCTTTTAGTAATGAACACAATGGATCTGTCGTATTAAACGATGGCACTATAGATGCCCAATTGTACGATACAGATGGTAAAACCGATATGTCAGAAGGAGAAACCTATCGAATAAATGTTCGGTTCGTATCTGGGGATACAAGTGCTACTACAGCTACGTTAAGAGTGTTCGCAGGATCTTCTTCCGATAAGGATGCCGACCTTTCTACATCTTTTACAACTACTAATTTAGGATGGGGTAAAACCTACACAACTACTTTCACACCCTCTACACAAACTCCCTTTATAACTTTATCAAATGAAGCTAGTGAAAATGTGCATGTAGACTTTATAACAGTCTCTCTAGACCAGGAAGGTAAGAAGCTAAACTTTATTACCTGGGAAGAGTACAGTGCTAACCATCGTGCATACGACAATAGTAGAAATCCTGATAGGTACGGAACTCCTTCCTCTGTAACCAGAAGTTTAAACAATGAAGTAGTAGTTACTCCCGTACCAAAAACAGGTGGGTACAATTTGAAATTTGATTTCTGGGATGATCCTACAGAATTGTCTGGAGATACAGATACCCCCGATCTACCTTCTAGATACCACGATGTTATAACCGCTCGGGTGAGATATTACGCACACACTTTAAGGTCGGACTATCAAGCTGCTGCTTTGTGCTTACAAGAATATGAAGATGGTGTTAAAAGAATGCGTACAGAGAATATAAATACCAACAACTACATAAGGTCGGTATAAATGCCACAAACTTCTCAACAACAACCTTTTCCAGTAGCTTGTGAAGGTGGTTTAATTAAAGATACGAGTGTTTTGGCTATGCCCCCAGGAGCTTGTAAAAAGTTAGAAAATTTTGAACCTTCTATTACTGGTGGATATCGTAGAATAAACGGTTTTACTAAGTACGATAGTAATGAACTTTCCGGCTCCGGTTCTGTACTTGGTGTGCAGATATTAGGTTCTAGTGTGATAGCAGCCCGGGGAGCTAACTTGGTAAAAGGTACAGGCTCTGGGTGGACTGATATAGTAACAAATAGAACAAGTGCGGAAAGGTATAGTTTTACTAAGTACAGATGGGCTAATACTGAGAAGATAGCGGGTGCGGATGGCACTAACCAAGCCTTTATATATGATGGTAGTACCTATACACTGCTAAGTAGTACAGGAGCACCTTCCGATCCTCACACTGTAGAAGAATTTAGAAATCATCTATTTTTTACGGGTGCTAATTCGGGTAATACTAGTAAAATAACCTTTTCGGCTCCTTACTCAGAAAATGATTTCACTCCTGCAAATGGAGCGGGGGAGATAGATGTAGGAGATAAGGTAGTAGGTTTAAAAGCTTTTCGTGATCAACTGTATATTTTCTGTGAAAATTCTATTTTTAGATTAGCCGGAACATCTATGGCAGATTTTCAATTGGCTCCTGTATCTAGAAATATTGGATGTACAAATAGATTTTCAATTCAAGAAGTAGCTGGCGATGTTATATTTTTAGCTCCTGATGGTATTCGTACCGTTGCTGCTACGGAAAAAATCGGTGATGTCGAACTGGGAACGATATCTAAAGCTGTACAAAGTACTCTAACCGCAGCTACTAGTACAGATATATCTTCTTTAGTAATAAGAGAAAAAACTCAATATAGATTATTTTTTCCCACTTCTTCAGGTACTGCCGAAATAGCTTCTCCGGGGTTAATAGGAGTATTAAAAAGACAAGCAGCAGGGGATTTGAATTGGGAATGGGCCGATATACGGGGTATAAAACCCTATGTTTGTACTAGCGATTTTATCGGAGATACTGAGTATATTTTACATGGTGGGTATGATGATGGTTATATTTATAAACAAGAATCGGGAAATAATTTTAACGGGGGAAATATACCTGCAACCTATACATCACCAGATTTAACTTTGGGCGATCCGGGTATCAGAAAACTTTTAAAAAGAATAAATATAAATTATGAAGCAGAAGGTACGATGACTTTTCAACTTGCAGCAAGGTTTGATTACGAAGATGTAGATATAATTCAACCTGCAGGAATATCTGTCAGTGAAGTAGGATTACCTCTGTACGGATCTACTGCTTATGGAAGTGGTTTTTATGGCGGATTTGGTACGCCTATCTTACGACAATTGATGGTAGGTTCTGGTTTTGCAATAGCGATTAGAATCTCACAAAATAACTCAACTAATAATCCCTTTATAATAAGAGGATTTGAATTAGACGTAGTACCAGGAGGAAGAAGATAATGGGAGCTACTTACACTAGACAAAGTTCATCTACTATTGTAGACGGTGCTACTATCGAAGCATCACATTTTAACGATGAGTTCGATCAATTAGTAACAGCGTTTGCAGCCGATACAGGACATACCCATGATGGTACTAGTGCTGAAGGTGGTGATGTAACCAAGCTTTTAGGAACAGCCATTACTATTGGGGATGGTACTGCTGGTACAGATATTGCAGTTACTTTTGATGGAGAAACGAATGATGGTCTTCTTACTTGGATGGAAGATGAGGATTACTTTAAATTTTCCGATGATATCCTAGTTAATAGTACAGAAAAACTGATGTTTCAAGATACGGGAACTTATATCTACTCAAATGCTGATGGTGATTTAGATTTAGTTTCTGATGGTACAGCAATCGATTCAATTAATATAGAATCGGCGGGGGGTATCACTTTAGATGCAGGTTCTACAACTCATGGTATTACCTATGAGGATGATGGAACTCCAATGTTACAAATTACAAATAGTTCATCTGATGTAGTAATCAAGCCTCTAGTTGATGCAAAAGATATTATATTTCAACAGTACGATGGAACAGAGGTAGCAAGAATTGAAGATAATGCTACTTTTAATGTTTCTTCAGCGGGTAAATTTGCTTATGCGGGTACGGCAGTTACAACAACGGCGGCGGAATTAAACCTAATTGATGGGGGTACCGCCAGGGGTACAACTTCTGTAGCAAGTGGCGATGGTATTCTTATAAATGATGCTGGTACGATGCGAATGACTGATGTTGATACCGTATCAACTTACTTTGCAAGTCACAGCGTAGGCGGAAGTAGTATCGTTACAACTGGGGCATTAGATTCAGGTTCTATAACTTCTGGTTTCGGTGCTATTGACAATGGTACTTCAGGTATTCGTACAAATACATTCACAGCGGAAACATCTATCGTTCCCGATGCTTCAGACGGTGCAACCCTGGGTTCAGCCTCATTAGAGTGGAGTGATTTGTATCTCGCTGATAGTGCTATTATTTACTTTGGCGACGATCAAGAAATTACACTTACACACGTTCCTGATGATGGACTTATCATTAAGCATGTAGGTACAGGCGATGGCAAAGAGCCTTCTCTTACTTTTCAAGCGGGAGATACTGATATTGCTGTAAATGATGTACTTGGTTCTATTTTCTTCCAAGCTCCAGATGAGGGGGCAGGTACAGATGCTATACTTGTAGCAGCAGGTATTGAGGCTGTATCTGAAGGAGATTTTAGTTCAAGTAATAATGCCACAAAACTGAGTTTTAAAACTGCTGCTAGTGAAGCCGCTTCTGAAAAAATGTCTCTTAGTTCTGCTGGTTTACTTACCGTTGCAGATGATATCGTATTTAAAGATGGCGGTACGATAGGAGTAACTTCAGCTACGGATGCTATGACAGTTTCATCTGGCGGTATTGTAACCTTTAAAGATGATATTTTAATTAAAGACGGCGGTACAATTGGTTCTGCCAGTGATGCAGATGCGATATCTATTTCTTCGGGCGGTGTTGTAACATTTACACAAAATCCTGTTTTTCCTGATGGCGGTATAGATGTTGCAGATTTAGATATAGATGGTGCTACAGATATCGGAGAGGCTATCGTAGATGCTGATTTATTTATTATCGACAACGGAGCGGGAGGTACTAATAGAAAAACAACTGCTTCTAGACTTAAAACATACATCGGAACAACGGATCTTACAAGTATTGAATCGAATATTGTTCCCGATGGAAGTGGCACTAGAGATATAGGTACAAGTAGTGCAGAATGGGATGACCTTTATCTTGCTGATAGTAGTGTAATTTACTTTGGTAACGATCAAGAAATCACACTAACCCATGTAGCAGATACGGGTGTTAATCTAAAACATGCAGCTACGGCAGATGATAAATTTCCTACCTTAACCTTACAGACTGGTGATACAGATATCGCTTCCGCCGATAAACTCGGTGTGATTAATTTCCAAGCTCCAGATGAAGGTGCTGGTACAGATGCGATATTAGTAGCAGCGGGTATCGAAGCTGTTTCAGAAGGTAACTTTGCAGCGGATAATAATGCTACTAAACTTAGTTTTAAAACGGCTGCAAGTGCTGCTGCTGCTGAAACTGCATCATTAAGTTCAACTGGTGTATTTACTGCTACTTCTTTTAGTGGTTCTGGTGCCGGTTTAACTGCTGGAACAACTCCTGTAACTACTCTTGATATCGACGGTGCTACTGACATTGGCGAAGCAATTGTAGATGCTGATTTATTTATTATTGATAATGGGGCGGGGGGAACAAATAGAAAAACTACAGCTTCCAGGCTTAAAACATATATAGGTGGCGGGGCTGATCCAGATTCTGCAGATGGAGATTCACTTGGTACAGCATCTTTAGAATGGTCTGATTTATATCTTGCAGATGGTGGTATTATTTATTTCGGTAATGACCAAGAGATTACACTGACCCATGTAGCTGATACAGGACTTACTTTAAAACACGCTGCATCGGGTGACGATAAATATCCTACCTTAACCTTTCAAACTGGTGACACCGATATTGCTGTAAATGATGTATTAGGCGCTATTAACTTTCAAGCACCGGATGAAGGCACGGGGACGGATGCAGTACTTGTAGCTGCTTCAATTGAAGCTGTTTCAGAAGGTAACTTTGCAGCGGATAATAATGCAACAAAGTTGAGTTTTAAAGTTGGATCTTCAGAAACTGCTGCTGAAAAAATGAAATTACCATCTAATGCAAGACTTGCAACTGAAGGAGGATTTATGGCTCCTTTTGATGGGGATTTTGCTGGTACTAAAGGATTTGTACTGAATCCTACAAGTTTTCGTTTAGATTTAATAACATCAGGGTCCGTAGTAAATGAGTGTGTAAGAGTGAATAAGACAGGAAGCGATGGTGATATCATAACCTTTTTTCAAGCTGGTACAGAAGAAGGTTATATTGCAGTAAGTGGTAGCACTGTTTCATATAATACATTTACAGGCGCACATGAAGGGCAATGGGAAACGGACATTAGTGATCCACCAGAAGGCACATTAATTAGTACTATAGATGGAATGATAAATCGAATAGTAGAAACTTTTAAGGATGAAGAGGGTATGACAGATGTTAGAACAGTTAAAAGCACTGACCCTCAACCAGAAGGTGCAACAAGACGTATCGCTCCTAAACCACAGCTTACTAAAATTAAAATAACAGATAAACAAGCAGATTCTCGTGTTTATGGTGTATTCGGTGCTAGGCGTAAGCAGGGAGAAGGTATTTCTGTATATGCAATCGGTTCGGCAATGGTAAGGGTTAAGGGGGCTATCTCAGGTGGTGATCTTATTCAATCTTCTGCTACTGCTGGAGTTGCTGAAAAACAATCTGATGATGTTATCCGTGCTAGTACTATTGGTAAGGTATCTAGAGGGGATGATGAAACAGGTGAACGTCTTGTAGCGTGTGTTCTATATTCTGGATAAGTATTAAATATTTAAAACGGGGATTGTAAAAGATGGCTGAAATAGTACAAATAGGTAATAGAACTGTAAGTATTCCCGACATAAAAGTAGTAACAATTCCCCAAGTCGGTAAAGGTGCGGGACCGCCACTAACATTTTTTGAATCTGGAGGAGTACGATTTACAACTAGAAAACAGGCTGAAGGTGCTATACAGGCGGCTAGGGATAAAATTTTTGCTGACTATGAGGCAGAATCAAAAGCAACTAATCTCAGAGTTGCTAAAGAAAAAGAAGAAGCGATAGCTGCAGAGATGCGGGCTGCTGAACAACAAGCTACTACAGCACAAGCTGCTACTACAACTGGAGGAGGAACTACCGTGGCTACTACTGCACCCGCTGCACCCGTTGGAGCACCCAGGCCCCTTTCTATCGAAGAAAGAAACCAACGAATTTTAGATATAATGACTGCACAATCTACAAGTGTAGTACATCCTCCTGGCACAAGGGTAGAATTATCTCCTGTAGAATTGCAACAGGATGAGCTTTTAGCTTCTCAACAGATCGGGCCTATAGATCCTGTAACACCTTCCGCTGCTGGTGCTGTACCACAGATAGATGTACAAGGACAGTTCGATGCTGCTGCTACTCAAGCGGCTAGAACAGAAGAGATAGAAAGAGCACAAGCCGCACAACTTGCAAGAGCAGATATAGCACCGGAAGTATCTATCGAAGAGGCAGATGTAGTAGGAACTGTAAGCCAACAGTCTTTAGCAGCAGCACAGGAAGATAATCTAGATCCTAAAGCTACCGTCCAGGGGCAGTTGGAAAGTTTGTACAATTCTATTATAGACGGCCAGCCGCTGCCCCCGTGGGCTTCCGGGCCAGTTAGAGTAGCTTCACAGATAATGCAACAGAGAGGCTTAGGAGCTAGCACGATGGCAGGAGCAGCATTTGTACAGGCTGTACAGGAAAGTGCTATTCCAATCGCTGCAGCAGATGCTCAAAAGTACGCTACTATTCAATTGCAGAATTTAAACAATAGGCAACAGGCAACTTTACAGAACGCTTTGACTTATTCTCAGATGGATCAGAGAAATCAAGATGCTAGAATGAGATCAGCTATTCAAAATTCTCAAAGTTTTCTAGCTATAGATACTGCCAATCTGACCAATAATCAACAAAAAGAAGTTCTAGATTTTAACACGAGAGCACAGGAAATGTTCTCTAACCAATCGGCTGAAAATGCTTCTAGACAGTTCAATGCTCAGAGCCAAAATCAAATAGATTCATTTTTTGCACAGCTAGGAACGCAGGTAGAACAGAGAAATTCAGAATTACAGATAGCACAGGAACAATTCAATGTAGATCAGGCTAATACTATCGGACAGTTCAATCAAAGTTTAGTAGATAGTAGAGACAAGTTCAATGCTAATTTAACAGCACAGATAAATCAATCAAATGCTGTATGGCGTAGAACGATCAACACAGCGAACAATGCTACACAGAATGAAGCTAACCGAATAAATGCCCAGAATTTACTGGCTCTAACCAGTACTGCACAGAATAATCTGTGGCAAACCTATCGGGATGAGGCACAATGGTTGATCCAAACTGCTGAGAACTCATTACAGAGAGCACACCAAGCAGCTATTCTTGCCCAACAGCAGGATTTTCAACAGGATATATACAGACAATCTGTAAAAGATAATCAATTTTCTGCGATAGGTTCGCTGGCTGGTGCTGTAGTAGGAGGGTTGTTTGAAGGTGGGGGAGATTCAATAATTGGTAAAGCTATTTTTACCCCCTCCTCCGGTTCTACCACCACCCCTGCCGGTAATAGGGCTTCCCCGTAATTAATATAATAGAAATAAATAGTAAAGGATAAAAAGAAATGGCAGCAATTGCAGGAGCAGTACTAGCATCAGTAGCAGGAGCGGCTACATCTAGCTTGTTGGCCGGTGGTAGTGGAGGGGGAGGAGCAGGAGGAGGAGGAGCAGGTAGTGCAGCTTTAGCAGAGATGGCTAGGCAACAGGCACGCACAGCAGATTATGCGTTCGTGGGAGATACTACCAGACCTTTTTCGGGAGATCCTGAAGATCCTGTACGAGAACTTAGTGATAGAGCACTAGCAGCTCTTACTAATTTAGATCCTGAAGGAAATCCTGAAGCTGCTTTAAAAGTTATAGCTGCAAAAATGGCAGATGAAGCTACTAAGGATCAGCAAATAGGTGTTCAAGATCAACCTATGGTAACTGCCCAAGCTCCGGAAGCTCCTAAAGTTACAGCAGCTCCTTCAGTAGAAGGAACAGAATATAAAGTTATCGAACAGGAAGAAGAAGAAGAAGAAAAAGAAATTCCCATACCAGAAAAGGGATCGTTTTTAGCTTAATATTAAATTATACAGAGGATAAAAATGCCTGAAACAATAGACAGCATACAAAGAGATCAACAAGGACTTCCTAACCCTCTAAGCAGAGAAATACCGGGACAATCTTTGACCAGCCCACCTGGACAATATCCTTTTGAAAACCCTGCACGAATAAACAGTCCTGCACAAGCGGCGGATATGTTCATGGGAAAATTGCAAGAACCTAATAATTTAATTTCTCTGTTAAATCTATTAGATGCGGGAGTGTCTATTGAATCTATTGTTAGAACAATAACTTTTACAGGATTTGTAGATGGTATGATAACTGTAGATGTTGCAGAGCTTATAAACCCTATTTTAATAATAGAAGTTCTAGCCCTAGCTCGAAAAGCAGGTATAGGAGATGCTCGACTTTTAAATTCGTATGCTAGACCAACGGTAGATACTGAAAAAACTTTAGAGATAATGCAACAGTTAAAACCTAGAAAATACAAAGATATTAGAGAGAAAGCAAACGCATTGGCAGAAAAATCAAGAGAAGAAAGAGAAAGTCCCCCCGCTTTAGAAGGAAGCTTCATGGCTAGTCCTGTGGTAGCTATAGCACCTATGCCTGAAGAATCGCCAGCATTTATGCCCGAAGAACCTGCCGAACAACTAGAAGAAGAGGAGATGGTATAATGGGTGGTTTTGCATCATTTATGACAGGATTTTCAAATACTCTTGCACAAAGTCTCACAGCAGATACACAGGCTAGGAGAGAGGGTAGGCTAGCCGAAAAAACAGCAGCCCTAGGGCACAAGTATAGAACCAAAGAAGCAGATATAGCGTATGGAAGATCTCAGGACGATATGTTTGCAAGATTTGATCACGAAAAAGAAATAGAACGAATGAAACAAATGAACAAAAAACCTGATGGTGTAATTCCGGGGTTTCAAAGCCCTTTTAATATTTATAAACCTGAAGGACTTTCAGTAGGTTCTGCAGAGTATGCTCAACATATTACAAATCAAATATGGGAAGGCTATAAAAGGCTTCCAGAAAAATTTAGAGCTGCGTATGTAAATGGCGGAGGGCTTGAAAGTGACTTAGCAGTATATGGTGATATAGCTTTTAGACCTGATATTACAGTAAATGATGATGGGGATGAAATTAGTAGGTCAGTATTTGGAATAAACCAGTATGACGATCCAGATTTTCAAAGAGTAGCTAAAAAAGTAGGAGGTGTTAAATTTAACACAGAAAGTGTGATAATTAACGAAAACACTAACCGACATATGATGGTTCTGAATAGTAAAACATTAGATGTAAAGCATAAGGATTATGATAGAAGTAAAGCTGTTGTAGATAGGGCATATGGCGAAGGAACGTGGGAGAGATGGAGAAAGAGATTTGAAGCTAGTAGAATACAGGGAGAAATGACAATAGCTCTACCTGGAAGTTATGACGAGATTGTGGACGATAGTTATTCTAAACCTAGCGAGGAATTTTCAAGAGTATTTAGTAACCTTCCGCCTGTTACTAAAAAGTTTCTTCAAGAGAATGAACAAGGGGTATTGCCTTATTTTAAAAAAGGTAGTTTAGAAGCCCAGGTTCTTGCACAGTACAGAAAAGCAGGAAGCACACAGGAAAGAAAAAAACTTGCAACACAACTATACAGAGTACAGATGGTAAATGCAGCGGGAGAACGAGATAAACCTATGGGGTTTTATGAAGATTCCGTTTTAAATTTATCTAAAGCTCTGGCTTATAGTATGGGAATATCGCATGTTAGTTACCAAGGAAATAGAAAAGTAACAACTAGTTTACCGGGCAATAGGTTGAGAGAAACAAAAAGAGATGAAATAGAAACAAGTACCAGAGGCTATCAGCAATTGTTTGAAGTTTTAAATACTTTAAAAGAGGATCTAATGACTTTGAACGCACAGGGAGAAGCTGCTGTAGGAATGCCTGGAGATTTAAGTAGAGGATTAACTCGTATAGTAGGTGCTGGAGACTTAAAGGGTGTGATCGAACAATTAGGTACAGCTTTTGAGCCTATAATAAACGCTATCACTGGTGAGAAATTTTATAGAGGAGATAATCAAGAAACAACAGGTGTTTCTGATTCAATTATGGATAATGTCAATGGGGCTTTTGCTGGTATGAAAGATAATTTTAATAAAAATGAACAGACTATTACAGGGTTTCATAATGCTTCAAACAAAGAATCCTATTGGAATAGTTTAAAAGTTAAAGATCAAGAGGGTAATCTTGTAGATTCTAATGCAAATAAAGCAATTAGAAAATTTTATTTGCAAAGTAAAAAGGTAGAAGTAACGTACAGACTAGCTCAAGCTTGGCAGGGAAGTAGTAGTAGAATTTCAGATAGAGACTTTAAGGTTATATTCGATTCTATCTGGACTATGAGTGATGCTGGAGGACAAGCACAGATAGTAGATTTTATTAAAATAGGTTCTTTAAAGCCCTATTTAAGAGAAAAGGTACTATTAGTAAATGATAAATCGGGATTAGATCCCGTCGAAACATTGAATATGGTAGATCCTGCTATAACTGCTATGTACAACTATGAATTTAGCCTCTATAACGATAGTGGTAATTATAGTAACGCTAACGTTGAGGCTTCTAGAAGGAGTGATCAAATCAGAGATATGGACAAAAATCAACAGCCAGTTGAACTTGGTCCCGCAGGACTCGATACAAGAATGAAACAATTTGGACCTGGATCTACACCCGGGCCTTGGGATTCTCTTAGCGATAGCAAAAGAGAGGAAAATATCGCAGCAACTTCAATCCGCCCTCCAGTTAGCAATACTAACTTCATGCCAAGACCGGGGGAATAAATATGGGAATAACTTTTACATCTCCAGAACAAGATTTATTTGCTGAAACTGTAGGTAATTCAGAAAAAAGTCCTGGTATAACTTTTGAAGACGTAGATCAACAGATTGTAGATCAACAGATTGTAGATCAACAGGCTGTAGATCAACAGATTGTAGATCCAGAAAGTACAGAATATCAAGTAGCTGCGCTTACAGATACAACTGCAACTGATGCTGTGCCTATGCCCGATGTTACACTTGCTGAAGATCAAATAGTAATAGATGATCCTGGAGTTAAACCAGGGCCTAGCACAGTGAATGAGTTCCAAATTGAAAATTCTATATTGGATCTTATAAGATATAATTATTCAGAACGCTCGCCAGATGCGGCTGCAGATTATTTAAATTTTTTAGTCCGGGGATATAGAGCAGAAGTTTTAGATGAAATAGTTCTTCCAAATCGCAACGGTCAATATACCTATCTGACTGGCCCAAACACTGAATTTACAGATCCTGAAGATTTTTCTCCACGAGCCAGGGACGTAAAAAATCCATTTTATGGAAATCCCGAAAAATTGAACAGAGCGATTAGAAGAAGTCAAATGAAAGTATCAGACGGAGGGTTTCCTATGCTCATGCAATCTCCAGGAGCAGCACCAGAGGGTGCAGAATTTATAGCATCCGAATGGGGAATTGAGCGACAACACGGAGAACTTTATTTTGATTTAAAAAAGCAACAGTGGAAATATCATCCTACTTTTGGGGAGCAATCTTTAAGAGATGTAGAAGATATAGGTAAATCTGTAGCTAGGGGACTAGTAGAAATGCCTAATATGGCAGTAGCATTGGGGTACTTAGCTAATATGGGAGTGTCCTATGGTCGGTACGGAGTGGATCATGTAACAGATGTTCTTTTCGATTTTTTAGGTATATCTCCTACGGACGATGATGCTGAAAAAAGACTACGAGAAAATTTAGAAAAAGGACACTGGCTAACTGTAGGTTCTACAGAATATGCAGAATTTGAAAAACAGTACGCTGAACTTACTGAACCTATCAGAGATGCAATAGGATATTTCGGCCCTAGCGAAGATAAAGATTATATCGACAGATTTCTAGAAGAATTATTTGTAATGGGCGTACCTATTCTCGGTGCGGGTGCTGTAATACTTAAAACAGGGCAAAGCTATGCTAGAAATGTAGTTAAAAGCCAAGTAAAATCTGTAGAAATTGGTAAAAAACTAGGCGTTCCGATCAGGCCGAATGCTATGCTCAGAGTACAAGATGATATTTTAGGCACTCTTAAAGGTAAAGTTGATGATAAAGTAATAGAACAAATACGATTGGCAACTCCTGAAAAAAGAATTTCATTGATGAAAGAACATGGAGTTTCCGATGATTTAATTCAAAATTATAATTTAGCTGAAGAGGCTATGAAATTACAAAGAATGACTTCTAGCGCCAAAAGTAGAAAAGCATTAGATAAGTACGCAGAAAAATACACCCCCCTAGCTCCTGAACAAACCGTACTTAGCATACGAGGGGAAGCGATGAGATTGGCACAGTCAGAAATTGCAGCAACTGCTGGTTTTACTGCTGGAATGGAAGCATTTCCTGACAATCCCTGGATATCTATGGGAATGGGATTAACCGGGGCTTGGTTCGGGGGTTCGGGAGCTTATTATTTAGCCAATCGAGGGCCGCTTAAATCTGTACAAGCATTGAGAGAATCTAAAACTATCATACCCCTTACTATGGACAGACTTAGAGTACAAAAATACAGTGCATTTAAAGCCTTTGCTGAATTTTTACCAGGGGCTGTGACTAGTGCAGAACGGCAAGCATATAGAGTACTAGGCGGTAAGAGTGGATTTCCAGAGGGAGAAATGTCTAGAAAAGATTTCTATGAAACTCTAGCGGCAGATGAAGTCTTAAAAATATTCGGTAAATATGATGAATTTAAAAATTTGAGTCCTGCGAGAAAAATGGAAGAAGCTCGTAAATTTGCTGAAGATAGAAAAATGTTAGACCACATTTTAAAAATGGAAAGTCAAGCTAAAGATTGGTCTACGAATGTACCTCGGGAAGAACTAGCTCGTATGGCAGACTTTTATCAACAACAGCAAAAATTTATAGACAAGATAAACGCGATTCTTCCAGAAGGAGAAAGTGTAGAAGCTGGATTATCAGAACTGTTCAATCTACCCACCCTCGCATTTTTAGAGAAAAATTTATTGGATAATATAAATGCTAGTTTAAGTTTTAGGCTAGAGCAAGTACCTATGCTGTCTGACTATTCGTATATACTAATTCAAAAACAAAAAAGTTTAGATGCTCTTACAGGACTATTAGAAAGAATAGGAGATCTAGGAGTAGATGCAAGTGGAAGACCTAAACTAGATGCAAGTGCAAATAAACTTGTAGATGATATGAGAAACTATGTCGATGATGCACAGGATCAATTGCAAATATCTCGGGATGATTTGGGAGATTTAATAGAAACTAAATTTAAACCTCATGCTAAAACGATACGCAGCCCCCGAGAAAATGACAAAATACAAGATTTTGATACTATTGATGCAGGTACAAGAGTAAGAGAAATGTTAGATGAATCTGTACAAAACAACTATATTGCGTATCAAAATAGGCGACTTCAAGATGTTCTCGATGTAAAAATAAGAGAAATAGATGATGCTTATGATGCTATAAATTTTGAACATATAATAGAAGATTCAAGTAGTATAGCGGGGATTTTAGAAAGAACAATTCTTCAAATAGAAGAAACTGTTGATCCTACTCGTTCTTATGTAGGTGCTCGACCTTCATCCACTAGAAAAATACTAGAAACTGCTAGATGGAGAGCTATTTCAGAAGAGCTAGCAGAAATAGAAGCACGATCAGGGGGTGATTACGGTCCAAAATTAGCATATATAAACGATCTTCACGAAGATATTGATATTAGGCTAGGCTTTGACTCAGGCTTAGATATGTCTAAACCTAACAATAGAGTTGCATCTAGAGATGCAATGGACACATTTCATAGGGAAATTGACAAGATACTGGAGAATCCTGACGAGCTATCCGATGCACAAATTAATAAAATAGTAACACAAAAAATAGAGGCAAGATTAAGAGCATTGACTAAAATAGATCCCGATCCTAATCTTCGTTCCGGTACAGGTGAAGGACTTCTGAAAGCCAAGTATTCTATAAAAGAATTTGCTAAATTAAGAAGTCATTTCAGTGCTCAGAGTGTCTACGCATCTAAAGGAGCAGATAGATACACCTACCGAGAACTCGCGGAACAATTGAATGACTTCATGGTGAAAGGACAGAAGTCTGTAACAGATGCAGACCATTTAACTGCTTTAGACAATGCCAATAGGATATATGCAAAGTATATGAATTTATTCGGAGTAGGCCCTGCGAAAAAAACAATGTCTAAAGATGAACAAGCTAGACGAAATTTTGGTGTTAGATATGTAGATGATACATTCGATGAAGCAGACCCCGACAATCCAGGTGTAATACAAATAATTTCTGAAAATGAATTTATGAATTTTTACACAGCTCCATTTTTTAAAGCAAGGGCTAGGCCAGATACTTTAAGACAATACGCAAAACAATGGAAGGAAATATTTGGAAATCCTGACGGTTCTTTCCATCAACAAGATATTGATATGCTATTACAAAGTTTTGGGTACGAAGCTATGATTGGCAGGACTAGCGGTAAAGCTGTTGGCACCACTGAAAGACAAGCCCACGAAGCATTTGTTCAAAATTTTGGAGATATCATAACAGCATACGGGGGAAGAAACGGGGAAACATTTTTAAGTTTACAAGATGTTTATAAGAGGGTCAAGCCGGGAGAATATGAACAAGCAGCAACTGCACAATTTCAAGATATTGGGAAAGCTACTTTAACACTGAAGCAAGAACAAAAAAGTGCTCTAGCCCTTGTAAATTATGTACTTACAAAAAATAAAAATAACTTAGAGGGCAGCGTATTTGCACAACTAGCAGGAGCAGACATACAAAATCTTGCACAGCTTAGAAAGATAATTTTTGGGGGTGGAGATACTGCAGATATTAGATTTTTAAGAACACCAGAAGCGCCTGAAATTGGTCTATCGAGAACTGAAGAGGGAGTAGTCCTACCCTCTGGTACAGGTATTGCTTCCGAACAGGCTATACTTCCAGCCCCTGCAGGAAGCTATTCTCCAAGAGGTGTAGAAGCGTTAGGGGAAGCGGGAGTTATACTGGACGTAGCTGAATCGAAACCTGCTGCACAAAACTTTAGACAAATTTTAGAATGGGCTAGAAAGGAAGGTACTCAAACTATAGATGGTGTAAAAGTTAATGTTTTTGAAGAAACAAGAGATGCTTTAAAAAGAATATTAATTCAAGATATGACAGAAACTGTTATAGCAGCAACTAATAAAAAGCGCATTCAGGTACATCCCAGAGCTATTGAGGGTAATGAAGGACATAGTAAACTTTTAGAGAGCAAAGTAGATTCTAAAAAATTTGCAGACTATTTAGAAAACAACAAAGCAGCATTTGAAGAACTTTTAGGAAAAGAACACACTGAAGTTTTGGAAGAAATATTTAAAGTTACATGGACTTTAGGGCCAGATGCTGCAGAATCTACTATAAATGGTCTTTTTAAAGGGTACACAGCTAGTAATTTACAGTCTTTGTTCTGGGCAGTAGCTAGAAATGTTGTAAGTGTTCGTTTTGCAGCGGGTATGCTAGGTATACAAGCTTATAGAAGGGGTACTACTAAATATTTTGAAACTCTTCTAAAGGATAAAAAGGCTGCTGTCATACTTGATAAAGCTTTTAGAAGTAAAAAACCTCCTACTAGAGAGGAAATGTCTGCTTTTAAAAATACTGTACTTTTTATGTTTGGCCCCCAAGTAGCAGCCAGAGTAACTCAAGATGCTTTTGTAGAGGAAAGAGCTAGAATACAGGCAGATATGGAAAGGGCAAGTCTCAGTGATGAAGAGATGCAAGAAATGATCCGACCGAAGCCACAAGATTTAGCAGGAAAATCCGATGCCATGCTACGATATCAAGGTCTTGTAGATGAAGCTGGAAATATTCTTGCTGATCCTGTTCGTGAATTTGCTAATCAAGCAAAACTTATAGAATATGGGGATATAATAGATGAAGCTATGTACAGACGTTCTGAACAACCGTCCGTAGGGGACGATGTTGACACTCAAATGTCAAATTTAAATCTTAACCAATGAATAAATCCACCGAACATGAACTCGGTGTGGCTATAGCCGCTCTTGAGACTAAAGTAGATGCAATGTCAAGTAGATTAGACAAAGTGGAAAAACATCAGTTACAACTAATGGAACTAGCCTCTTTTGGAAAAGGTAGTTTAAAAACGATTATAATGCTAGGAATCGCTTTGGGAGGAATAGCTGGTATCGCTATCGCTATAAAAGCATGGTTGACCTAATAATAAAAGAGGAACGAAATGGCAGACCAAATAGTAACCTATTGGCCTCAAATACTCGGAATACTAATGGTAGTGGTTATGTTTGTAAAATTAAAAAGTGCAGTAGCAGAACTTAGAAAAGATGTAGACGATATACACAAAAGGGATACATACACACAAGTTGTAAAATTAAGAGCAGATTTGGATTCTTTAAAAGATAGCACAAATGAAAAGACAAAAGCTCTGTTTGAATTATGGAACAACAAACTTTACAAAGATTGATATGCAATTAGAGTTGATTTTTGCCAAAATCTATTATAGACTACCGGACAATCCTAGCATACTACAGGAGTTTATCTGGCAAGACTTCGATAGACCACCGTTGTATCCTAGATTTAAGAAGTTAATAAACTATTGGAATGAACATATAGAAGGTCCGATAGCCAGTATTGACTTCTGTAGTTCTCACTTACGCAGTCCCGACTATATATTTGCGGATTGTGATTTTACAATACACTAGGAGGTATAAACATGAGTGAACCTGTAACTGAAACACTGGCTTGGTGGGAAGTTGCCTGGAACAATAGAGACATTATCGTAGGTGCTGTACTTGGCGCAGTAGCCGCTGCATCTACTGTAATCAATGGTACTAAGACCCCTGATCCTAGCACTTTTCTCGGCAAGATCTACAAGATGATCGAATGGGCATCTTTGACATTCGGCAAAGCTAAACAAACTGGCAAGGAGTAACAATGGGCGGGATATTCAGCCTACTAGGAGGGGTGATGAAATTATTGCCCCTTATCTTCTCCTTCATGGCAGGAAGCAAGATAGCAAAAGGAGCACAGGCAAGAGATGAAATTAAAAAAGCTAAAGTACGCAAAAAGATCGAGCGGGGTATTTCTCGTTCTCCTGTGTCTGATCTCCGCAAGCGGTTGTTCTCTGATTGGGGGAGGGGGTGATGGTAACGACTGTTCTTGGGTCAGTCCTATATTTATAAGCCCAGAGGATGCCATGACCGATAGGACTGTAGAACAGATTCTAGCCCATAATGAAACATGGAAAGAGGTTTGTGATTAATATATACAAATGACTTTATAATAGTGCTGGTAGAAATACTGGCACTATTTTTTTGCCCATTTTTTACCTTTTGTATAGAACTCTGGGTACTCATTTGTAAAGTTAATAGTGATCTCTTCTTCAGGTTTTATATTTTGTATACTTATTATATCGTTATAAGTACCATAAATATTATGTGTGATAGAATTTGGTTCACTGGAATGATTTACAAAGCTTTGTAACCAGTATATGTTAAACCCTGTTTCTGGTATTTTTATATACTCATTATCAATGTTAAAACAATGTATAGAATTTAAATATTCTAACTGGCTCTTACAGAACCTGTCTCTGTGGTATTCTACCATCTCAATCTTTTCGTACTTACCAGGAACGGATGTTAGAATAGTACCCATAGGTATATGCCTGAGAGCGATCAAGCCTACACCATGTATATCACTAGCTCCTACCTTACACCACAAGTCTATCATTTTAAATTGCTCTGTACAGAATAAAATACTATATAAAGTGTCAGTACAATAAAAACTATTAATATGGGATTGTTCCACGGACATAATCTGTACAGATATCGCCTTAAATATCTTTTAAAATATTGTAGAATCTTCAATGAACTGATCCGATAGCGAATTTAATCTAGTTAAGAAATTCTGTAACACAATAGTATTAGGATATTCCGGCAACCCTTTATCAAAAGCTTCCCTGAACAATTTAGGATCAATCGTTCCTTTCTCTACTACAACTTGTCCTAAATTATTTAGGAGAAATTTTAGTTCTAATAGTGTAATTTCGTTTTGTATTTTTTTCATCTTTAGCTCTGTCCCACCCTTCCTGCCACCACCAGTAACGATCACTGTAAGGCTCAAAGGGATTGGTGATAGCATTTCTTCCGTAAGCCTCCCTGCCCATGCTCTCTGTAGTCATTTTAATCTCTCTCTTTGCATCAGTCACTGGTTACTCAAGATATCAACTACCTCACAGGCATCTGCCGTACAGGCGAACTCCTGGCTAGAAACAGTCTTATCTTCCTTTTCAAACTCGGACAGTTTAGACCAGTCTATATTTTCAGGCATCACAGATTTAAGTTCTTTGTACTCGTCCAAAGTCAAATCTTGGTAAGGGGCCTGTCTGTACACATGATCTGTAAATGGTAAAAAACTAACCCCACACATCTCATCGAAATGATTCCACACATATGAACCTACCTGCATCCACTCGTCCTCTTTGACAGAGATAGTGATAGAGGGTTTGTGTTCACACCAGCTTCTTTGGTAGGTTCTCCATAGATCTAAATGCTGGATAGCAGTCATATCATTTCTTGTGATAGCAAGCTCTGGGGATTTAATTGGAAATGAGAAAACTATTATGTCCTGGGGCTGCATAACGCAATCCTCATGTGGAACATTCTGTTCTACAAGGAACTGAGTCAACGGGTCTTTTTTATCAGCCCGGACTGTTCTAGTATAATAAGCGGAATGCCGAGTATGAATACCACTCGCACTATCAACCAACTGACTAACAGTACCACTGGGCTTAACACAAGTAATAGCAGTAGAAGGGTTGATACCAAAGTTCTTAGCCCATATCTTATTGGTTTGTACAGCACATACTCTAAGCTCATTTAATAAACTCTCCAATTTGCTCTTAGAGTTCATTCCACAGGTTAATTCATTATCCATTATGCCTGTTAGACTAACTCCCAAAAGCCTTTCTTCTTCTGTATTATTAATCCATACTTTACTTATATTTTTGATATTTGTAAAGGTGCTTTGTATAGTACCTAACATAGTAGCTATTTTTACTTTATTCATCAGAGATTGTTTGGTATCATCATTTCGTACAACAACCTCTGTGAGATTACAGAATTGTTTACTTCTTAGAATGATCTCTGAGCAGGGATTAGTTCCGAAATCATGGTTAGAATCTCTCCTACCATATTTATTTGCCTGTTTCTTGGCAGCTACCCGATTGAATATGCCCCGCTCTCCCGACTTTGATTCGTACAGAGATAGCCATTCTTTCATAAAGATCCCTATATCGGGCTTCTCTGTGTAACACACCGAGTTATTAGACAATGCCCGTTGTGGTTCAAAGTCGTACCAGTTACCTCCTTTGGCTGAACGCATTCTAGCATCGGTTAGATTGGACAGAGACAACAGGGCAGACCTACGCACTCCTCCTACTACAACGACCTCTGCTATCTTGCAGACTATATCGTGACACTCTAAGGAATTGAGCCTTCTTCCAACTGCACTCTTAAATTTAGTAACTGTAAAATCGAACAGATCTTCTAGAGGCTTAGGGCCGGAAGCTCTTCCACCGAATGTTTTAAGTTTAGAACCTGCTGGTCTGACATTACTTGTATTCCACTTTGGAACCTGTCCTGCGTACAATAAATTAATCAACTCCTTGTACGCCATGTGCCAGCCTTCTTTACTATCTCTTACGATTATAGTAGTATCTGTATCTTGAAATTCTTCAGCTATCTTTGGCAATTGTTCTATAGCGTTTCGTTCTACAGAGAACCCTACACCCGTCCCGTGCATCAGTACATAGAGGATATCATCAAACGCTCTGGGGCTGTCTACGGCTATATAAGAGCAGTTATAACCAGCTATATTATTTCGTTCCAGGGCTGGCCCTGCTGTCATCATAGCCCTCATAGAAGGCATCACAGCCATCGATACTATAGAATTATATAGTAGCTGTTTATCGTCCTCTTTTAACGTGTAGCCGAGATAGGAATGCAAGTGATACTCATAGTAATTCACAAGTCTGAGTACTGTCTCTTCCCAGGTTTCCCTGCGTTGTAAATCATCATTCCATCTTGCGTACCTGGATGTATGAATAAACCTCTGATAGTCAGATATCATTTTTTATTCTTTTCCCCTTTGTCTACCTCTGTGTATAGATTTTTAGATATATCATTTAAAACACCAATTAATGAAACTACCTCTTTGAAAGGTCTGTTCTGCAAATACGCCAAAATAGTATTTACTTGAGTTGTAGAGATAATGTACTTCTTCTCGTCCATTTTATTTTCCTTTCATAGCTGCAATATTATCAACATTAATCGGCCCGGGGGATTTTTCATCTATCAGTCTAGTTAGATACCACCTTGCCTTTTTTAAATCATTCAATTCTTCCCCTTTGTATTTATGTCTAATAACATATTTTAAAACATTACCAACTAAGTACCCATGAAACATAGTATCATCCATACTATTTTTAATAACATCTATAGTTTCAATAGAACTGAAATTATAGTGCGGTGGATTATTGACCTTATCTACCATCAGTGCTTCTTCTTTCGATCAAAAACAATAACATTATCCCCCGCATTTTTAACTTTTTCTTCTATACTTTCCCGCTCGGAATTATACTCCCGTTCTAGCATAACAGCATGTCCCGTGTCAACAACATAATCAGTCTCTTCAAATAAAATATTTTGCAACCCCATACACAGAATATGCAATTCTTCCGAGTCTTCCCCATCTTGTGTAGTATCTAACATTCTAACATTAACATTACCATCGGAGAATTGATCGAATATAAAATAAATTCTATCTGGTAAAACGGTAGCGTGTTCCTCCTCCATCCTTCTTTTTAATTCCTCTTTATTGAACTCCATCGAACCAATCCTTGGGTATGACATTATCCGCATACAAAAATGAATGCCTGTCACACCATTTAGCGTAAGTAGTAGGGCTTCCCTTATAAAGCTTCTTTCGTGAATTGATAAATATAAATCTTATGTCTACATCAGGACGTTGTTTTTTAATGTACAGATGTTTCACCCTGTCAGCACTGGTTAACCTACCCTTTGTTTCAATGTAAAAATCGTACTCACTTAAATAAAAATCTGGGCAGTAAGTCTTGGGATCTACTATGTACTCCAGTTTGTCTCTTTCATATTCATATTTTATACTGTTTTTATTTAAGTAATGAGCAAATTCCAGTTCAAACCCACTTCTAAATCTATGCTTTTTCTTTATCATTAAAGAACTCCTCATTGTAAAACCCCCTGGGAGTATATCTATCTTTCAAATTTTGTATTGTTGAAAATAGATAATCTACAGTTTTAGGACCATATTTCTCCATGCTATTTATCTCATCAAAAATAAATGTTTCGTACAAAACGACAACACCGTTATTATGTAAATGATGTTCTATAAATTTAATATCCTCATCTATCTTTCGTACATTAACATCGTAAGTTTCATCAGTCCAATAAGAGTGCAAATCAGTAGAGGGTGCTGCTTTTACTCGTATACCTACGATATTAGAAGTTTTTACAAAGTGGAATATTCCCTTGTCCGTAGCGGGTACTATGAACATAACATCTCTGTTTACTAGAATATCTCTTCTAGAAATGTCCACTAGGGTAATGATAGGCATCAGTCCATGCTTTCTTTCACAAGCTTTGTATACCACACAAAGCCCTTTCTATAATTACTTCCGGCTACTTTTTTGTGTAGAACAGCATTGGGCCAGCAATGTTTTTTATAACCACACATAGAGCATGTAGAGTTCATCAACCTATTGCCCGTCTCTACCTCACCGCCTGATGTTTTGTGCATCTCTATTATATCAGGAAATTTTCTAAATTTAGTATCTATATTATCTAACATAGATACCGTCCGAGTGACAGATTCTATAACCTCTAGCTTTTCTTCTTCTGTATTACTCGGAACTTCACAAACAGCCCATTCCCCATTCGACTTATTAATTGCTATCCACCCGCCGAACTTGTCTCCATCTGCATGTTCGTACATCATCCCCTGTGCGATATATCCAAAGGGATCATCCTTCTTCAATGAATCGTACCCGCCCAAGTTACCGAACTTTCTATCGAATGAATAAGGACTAGCCGACTTTACATCCCATATCTTTTTAGTCCCGTCCAACCCTTTTATTTTTAAATCCATAGAGCCTGAGATAGTTTTACCCGCTATATCTGTAGATACTCTCTTTTGCTGATCAGATACTTCAACTCCAGCGCCTTTTAAAATAGCAATAGCTACAGCCTCTATTAAATCTCCAAAAATAAAACGCATAACTGTAGAATAATCTAATTCTTCTTCTATACCTTCTTTACCAAGCTGCTGTTGACATAAAGGTTTCCCCACGCCTGACATACGCAAGCGCCACTTCTGCTTGTCAAATTGCTTCTCAAGAGCATCTGCACAAGAATTTTTAAACTCTTTAAGAATGGCCGGGGAGATTTTTTCCTCCCCCCGGCTCACCCTATGCAAATAATCCTTGACTAGATCAAGGGTAATATCCATCAGGCAGCGGTAGCATCGAGAGTTTCAAGAAGATCAACATCTCCTTCATCCGTTGCCTTTTTGGATTCTGCATGTTTTTCTAGAATTTCAGAGTTGTAGTTCAGAATTTCCCCGATGAACATTTCTAGAGTTTCTCTGTCCTTCTTGGTAAAACTCTTCGTGCTAGAATTAGTAGCCCTGGAAATCCAATACTGATTGCCACCACGCTTCTGCTTAACAGTTTCGAGTTTACCAACTACAGTAGCGTAGAGTTTCTTTTCCTTATCAATCGACTTGAGCCAATCGGAAATCGGAATGAAACTAGCTCCTTTTACTTCCCAAAGGGCGGGTACATTTTCCAGGGTATAGTCCTCATTCGTAGCATCCTTGCCTTCCATGCTAACCAGCCCGTACACAGCCTGTACACACTTGATGTTCTTCTGCTGGATCAGCAGGGGAGAATCATTCGGAAGATTGTCGATCTGCTTGCGGTCTAGCTTGCCACATTTTTCACCGCCGCTGGTGTCATAAAAAGGATCACCCATGCTCTTGCATTGTACAGTACGACAACTGTACTGGCCGTCTTCATTGTCCCACACCCTGTACAAATATGTACGAACAAAGGGGCGGAATTTTACACTTTCTGCAAAAACGATGTTTCTACTACTCGGATCATAGATCTTATAAAATCCCCGGGGTAGAGTATTATCATTTTCATCTTCAGTGTTATAGTTAATAGACAGCCGAGAAAGAGAAGACTGCGGGCCTGTAGGTTCACTACCTAGAAGCTTCTGTAAATCCTGCTCGCTGCCGCTTTGTATAACATCAGATAAACTCTGGCTGTCGTTCAGCGTCATCAGTTCGTTCATATTTATACTCCTCTGAGTTTTCAGGTTTCCACTCTAGTTCTAAAATAGGCTCTAAGTCAAGCCAATTATTTCCAATCTTTAATTCTATACCAATCGGCATTGAATATATGATATCATATCGTTCTTTACATTGATCGAACAATGATAGCATACCTCTGGTTAGTATGTCAACAGCTAAATCTTTTTCTTCTGGGTGTACATCTAAAACTATGCTATCGTGTACCGTATTACAAATAACTGAGCTTAGCTTTTCTTCCTTGATGAGATTGTAGGTTTTAACCAAGGCCATCGGAAGAAGATCAGCGGTAGCAAAGCCCTGCACAGGATAATTCTTAACAGCAGTTGCAGAGGTTATTCCTCCCCAACGTGTTCTACGCACGTTTGGAAATAGATACTCTCTTCCAGAGGGTAGAGTTATTTTCTTTCTAGCCATCGCTTCCTGGGCTAGAGCCTCGTGCCACTGGGTAACTCCTGTATATTTATTTTTGAAAGCTCTATAATAGTCCTTCTGTCTTTCCGTGCCTGTTACTCCACCGTACAGAGGCTTGAAGGTGTGAGCTTTGGCTTCTTGACGGCTCACTCCCATCATTTCAGCCGTGAAGCTATGAACATCGAACCCTTCTTCAACTTCTCTGTAAACAGTACTATCTTCAGATAGAAAACCAGCCACACGAAATTCAAGCTGCTTATAATCTCCCTCAAGTATAAATCCATTATCCCACCTCGATATTATTGTTTTTCTAACTGGAAAAGTATTAGCCCTGGGCATGTTTTGAAAGTTAGGACTGCGAGAGGATAACCTACCAGTAGCGGTCACACACTGCATAAAATTAGGATGGATGAACTTTTTAGTAGTGAGAGCTTTTTCTATCCCTTCTACAAAAGTTCTAAGATAGGTTTTTATAGAAGAGTACTCACAGTACGCTTGTATGAAACTCTTTGCACTTTCACTTATATCGGAGGTTAGACAATTGTTTAAAGTCTCTGAATCCGTCTTAAACCCATGGGCTGTACAGTCTAGAACGGTGGATGGTTTTACGGAGAACCCTGCGACATCTATATTGTTAGTATATACAATACCTGCACCAGCGCATCTTTTACAGATATACCTAGCCTTTGTGTAAGTACCGTCCTTCTTAGCTTTACTCGTCTTGCCGAACCCTTTACATATAGTGCATTGACTAGCCGTAGTCTTATACACCTGGGTAGTATTTTTTTGCCACGCTGCTCTGAAATCTCTTCTGTTCAAGTCAGTTCTTTTTTTCTGCCTTCTAGAACCCCGCTCATTAACGGTAGTTCCTATATTGAACATAGCAGCCCATTCTTTTTTATTGTTTACTTTTCTAGAATAAAAAAGCAAAGACCTATCCTCTGGAGAATCCAAATTAATAGGCGTGTCTCCCATGACCTGCTCGATAGATACTTTTAACTCTTCAAGTAACTCTTCAATTCTATTATTATATTCTTGTTTTATATTTTGCAGAGCTTCTGTATCTATCCTAATACCCGCACGTTCTATATCTGTAAGAACCCGAGTCATATCCATAGAAAGTTTAGCTGTGTGTAGCAAAGTCACTGAAAGTACCTCCTAAGATTTCTACCTGCTTTTTTGCCAGTGCATAGCTGGCCGTAACATCTCCCTTGCAATAAGTAGCCAATTCATCGAGAGGAAATTGATCTACATTCTTTCCTTCATCTGTATACTTTTTCATTATGAACTTCTCGGGCATTTTTATATCCCGCCGTTTACAGCTATCTTCCAAGGACAGCCCCCTTTTCATTCCCCGGGCTAGAATATACTCACACACCATCGTATCGTAAATACTTCCATTGTATTCAAACCCACAATTTAAAAGATAAGAAAGATCAAATTTTATATTGTGGCCTATGAGTAGATCAGCCGCATGTAGTACACGTTGTATATACTTAAACTTATCCAGCTTTATAGTAGTTGTTTCATCAAGCTCATCGTGATACACAGCTACGAACTCGGGATCTACAATGTTAGTTTCAAGCAGAGAATCCATAGCCCTGTGAGGTGAGGTTAGCATACCTACCCCTACGAGATAGTTTCCCGATAGATAAGGTGAAGGATCAAATGATCCATTATCTTTTATAACAAAGGTAGTCTCAATGTCAAGGGTGACTATCATAGTACCTTCCTACATCTTTGTTTATATCTACGGTTACAAAACCGTGAAAGCCGTTTATCTTATTCTTACTTACGTTTATGAAACGTGTCGTATCATCGTCATCTACATTTTTGCCTATGCCTAAAATTATATCAGCCTCTGCGGCTTTACCAGTTTTAGAACCGTCGAGCATAGAATAATCGATGATCTGACTGCCCTCTGCATCGTACCCAGCCTGGGAAACGGCCCAGACTAGGCAATCGTTTCTCTTGGCTACCTCTCTAGCATAACAATATAAAGCTTTCAATCTTTCATCACCTCTGCCAAATTGACCCGATATTTTCATTTTGTCAAGCTGGTCAACAATGATCACAGATGGTTTATTCAACCCACAGTAAGAATCTAACTCCTCAATCGACGTACCTACCGAATCAAAAACTACCAGATTTTCTTTCACTTCTGCCCATTTTTGAAGTGAAGTTTCTATATTTGATTCAATATCTTGTATGGTACTCTTTAAGTAAGATGTTATGATTCTAAGTTTTATTTTAGAAGCCCGTTCTTCGTTAGCCCAATAAAAAACAGAATGTCCTTGGCGAATGTACTCAGCTACTAAAAAACAACAAAAGGTTGTCTTACCGACCTCTGGACGAGCGAATATAATTCCCAAGTCTCCCCGATTCAGTCCGGGTATTCTAGCGGACATCTGTTCTAGAGTGAACTTAAACTCTGAAGGTTGTTGTGTATATTGTACAAGTTCTTCTAGATCTTCATTTACAATCGAAAAAGACTCATGCGAGTTGATATCCTCACTCGCTGCTAAATCTATCAGGCGTTGTAGCTCTGCAAAATCCCCGCCCTCGCCTGTCCAGATAGCCAGGGCTTTATTACCGATCTGCTTGGCTTTATCCCTACGCCAAAAGTTTTTAATCACATCGAATGCGATATCTTTATTTGGTAAATCTATTTCCGATAGAGAATGTATTAAATTCTCTGCACTTTCTTTTGTAGACTCGGGCAGGGCGGGGTTTAAATCTCTATGTACAGATAATAACTCATCAATCGTTATATCTCCCCCGTAGTGTTTCTGTGCGTAGAACACAGAATGTACAACGGGTATCCATTCTTTGGGAAACATGTCCGGGTCTAAAATATTTTTAGCCTTTTCCCAGAACTCGCCCCTTAAACACAGGGCTAGAACTTTTTGTTCAATCACGGTTAAAAAACTCCTCAACTTCACCAGTAGACAAATTCTTCAAATCAGTTTCTAGCACCTTAACCTTAACTGGTACATAGGGTTTTATCTGCTGTGCTATCTTTATAGACTTCATCGAAGCGTCTTTGTCAAGGCAAACTATAGCCTCATCAAATTGACGTATACCACACAGAGATTGTTCTGTCAAGTGCGTTCCTAGAAGGGCTACACCATTGTACTGATCTGAGACTGAACAGGCAGAGGCGCAGTCCTCTACTACCACGGCTGTTCTAGAATTTTGTTTACTTTGTACAATAAATGGCAGCTTTGTTGACCCATATCTGTGCCACTTCGCTCCGTACCGCCCGAGCTTTCTTCCACAAGCATCTATTATCTGTTTATTCTTAAAAATTAGGAAAACAGCCCTGTCCTGTTTTATATCATATACTACTTTTGTTCTACCCTCTGTGTACGCCTCAAAACAATTTACTCTTTTGAGATAATTTACCGCTTTCTCGCTTCGGTTTACGTCTACAAAGAAATGATTATTAACATCGAACTCTTCTTTTATTACTTTAGAATTACTGTCCTTGAAACTTCTTTTATTTATATTGTCTTGTATTTTACCTGAAAGGTTACAATCTGCGTGATAGCAATTGTATAATATATACGCACCCATGTTCGTAGCTGTGAATGTATTTTCTTTTTGACATCTAGGGCAGTCATCCCTGGAAGTCTCTCCTGGGTACAGAGAAATGGCAGAAAGATAATCAGTCAAATTCATCGTTGACATCCAAGCCGTTGTTGTAGCTTTTAACTACACTTTTTAAACTTTGCCTTCTCTTTATCTTTTCCTTCTTTTTGTTCTCTATCCTTTTGGGTTTATATTCTTCATCGGATAAAGTAGCAGCAACCGGATCTCTTTTCTTAGGTTGTTTATCTAACCTACGATAGTTAATCTTTGGCATCTCATCCTCTAAGTTCTTCTCAACAGTTTATTTAACATCCTTTTCCATAAAGGTAAAGGTGGTTTATAATCTTTGAATAAATCTAACTGTTGATCTGTATCTTTCTTTTTATTCCAAGGTGTAGGGTCTTCATCTGGATGGGGATGATATACACCAATGAAATCATCATGTCTAACTTTTTTAATGTATATATTAACCCCCCCAAAGGGTATGATAGGGTAACATGAGATTTTTCTCTTGTCAACACCTTTTTTAAATTTTTTTCCTTGACGTTTCATTCTGCCTACTATACACTCTGCATTTAGAACAGTCAATAGAAAAGGAATTGACAGTGCAGACATTTTTACCCTACCCCAACTTTGCAGATAGTCTAGACTGTTTAGATTATCGTAGACTGGGCAAGCAACGTGTAGAGGCTTACCAGATTATAAACGCATTGGAAGGTAAGAGCAAGGGATGGGTAAAGCATCCAGCTACAAGAATGTGGGCTGATAATGTTGAAGCTCTAAAACTTTATTGTAATATCGCTATTGACAAGTGGCTAGCACGGGGCTATAAAAACACAATGAAGTTTTACTATGTAAGAGATAAAGTAACAATGCCCTCTTGGATTGGCGATTTAAACTTACACGCCAGCCATCGGTCTAACCTTCTGCGTAAAGACCCGGAGTTCTACGGGCAGTACGGTTGGAATGACCCCCATGATTTAGAATATGTCTGGCCCGTTTCTAATAGGATATAAAAATGCTAACCTTGCAACACGTTACAATAAATACCAAAGACGTAGATAAATCTACAGCCTTTTATGAGGAAGTATTTGGTTTTATGAAGGCTGAAAGGCCCGATTTTCCCTTCCCAGGGGCTTGGTTCTGGATCGAGCCGGAAAGAACTATGTTGCATTTACAGCATACCGATCTCCTGGCTGGTTCAAGGTATTCTCCTGTAGATCATATCGCTTTAGATGCGAGCTACCCAGGGGAGGATATCATTCGTGAATATGAACGATGGTGTGATTTTTTAATGTCTGTAAGAGCTGAGTGGGATTTGGATTATATGTTTAAATCGTTTGATCCTACAAAATTTCTACAGATATTTATCACTGATCCTATCACTTCTGTAAAATGGGAATTGAACTTTCCCGTGGGGGTTGAGTAATAAATAATGTATGATTACATGGCAACTTTGGTGAGAGTAATTGATGGGGACACGGTTGATTGTGATATCGACCTGGGGTTCGGGGTTTGGTTGAAGAACCAGCGGGTGCGTTTATACGGTATCAATACCCCCGAGACTAGAACCAGAGACTTAAAAGAGAAACAAGCCGGTCTAGCAGCCCATGCTAGATTAGTTGAACTTCTACCTGAAAAGTTTGTTTTAACATCTGTGAAAGATAAGAAGGGAAAGTTCGGTAGAATTTTAGGGATTATAAATGTTCCCCAAACTAAAATCCTTGACAGAAATGGTAAAAAGACTAAACATATATTTTTGGATGTTAATAGACTTCTGGTGGAAGAGGGTCACGCCAAAGAGGCAAAGTACTAATAAGTTAAATTATATACTGAAAGGAAGACTGATGAAAAAATTACCAGTACTTTTAATTTCCGCTGTAGCTACACTTGCGACAGTCGGCGGTGTCATGGCTTCAAGTTCTAGTGGTACATGCAACTATAGGGAAGATGGTAAGTACGTTATGTCGGATGGTACTGTCTCTGCCTTTGGCACAATGAACCACGCAATGCACTGTGCTAGTTTAGGTCTACTGCCTAATGCAGTTTCTCGTAGGCTTGGCTGGCTCGGTGATGATGAGACTATAGCGTGGGCTGAAGATATTAAACGTCTTAATCAAGAAGTAATAGAACGACAAAAAGAAGAAAAGAAGGAGGAGGTACTTGTTGAAATCCTTGAAGACTCCGAAAGGATGTAAGTATGGCTCTTTCTCAAGAACTTATTAGTTTTAATAATTCTTTAAAACAGGTTAGAAGAGATGTTGATATGACACAAGAGGAATTAGCAGTTCGCTCGGGTGTCAGTCGTTCGTACATCTCCCAGATCGAAACTAACTACCGTCAACCTACCGCTTTCATTCTTAATAGTTTGTTAATGTCTATGGGTCATCGGTTGACAATCGTTAAGGATTGTGATTAATGGTATACAATCCCTATTTCGTTCTAGCCTTGCCTAGAAGTAGAACAGCTTGGTTATCTGTGTTTTTAGACTGCCATCACGAGGGGTTCAGTAATTGTAAGAGTTTTAAAGAATACACAACTAAAATAAAGAATAGTGGTGACTGTTCTACAGCTTTGGTTCTTTTCGATATGAAAAAACTTTTTCCAAATTCTAAAATTGTTGTTATTCATAACACCATTGACTCGGCGGTTAATTTTTATCGTAAAGTTTATGGAAAAGACACCACTAAATTTTTAAGATCTGTGAAACAAAGTTTGTTTTCTATAAAAGGTCTGCACATTGATTTTGAAGATATAGACAGTAGCCTGGAAGATATTTGGCAGTATTTGAAAAAACAACCGTTTGACAAGGATCGTGCTGAGAGATTAAAACTGTTAAATATACAAATTAAAGGCATGGAGGATTTGAAAATACACCCCTCTCTAATGTTAGAACTTAAAAGTTTTAATAGAAGGGGTATATATTAATATGTCTCGTACATACAGACATTGGTTTTGGCATTCTAGAGCTATGAACTGGTTAGAAGGAAGAATTGTTAAATTAAATAATTATATTTGGCGCAAACGGTGGAGTGGTAAATTTAGAAATGTTAGATGACAAGCAAGAATTTCAACTTAGAAAAAAAGTAGCTCGGGAAGTCTGGAAGTTCTTAGAGGATAACTACAAAGATAATACCAGCGGCACGAGTTTTTATAAACACCCTCTTTTTACAGAGACTGTTCTAGATACTGTTCTAGAATTTTTGTTTGATGTTAATCCTATAACTCAAATAACAATGACGATGATTCACCAATCGTTAGCTAGAACTTCCTCCCAGGTCATATCGGAGGAAGCACAGAAGTTCATGGCTATGGCTGTCGGTGAGGATGAGGATGAGGAAAGTGGCGGGACTGTCCACTGATGAAAATTATCGAATCAATTGCAGAGATGAGGGATTATTCTCAAGAATTAAAACGGGATGGTAAGATTGTTTCTTTTGTTTGCACTGATGGAGGTTTGCACGAGGGGCATATGCGCCTAGTAGAAGTTGCTAAAAATAATTCAGATATAATTATATTAAGTACAGATAAGGGTGTTCATTATTATCCACATACGTTTAACAAAGACTATGATTATAAATATTTTTTAAATACCTTTAAAAACCATGATAAAAATTTGTGTAAATCTAATGGGGTTGATGTTTTATTTATACCTGATCCAAAAGAATATTTCTCTCATGGTTTTAGTCTTAATATAGAAATTTCTGGTACAGTTATTGCTCGGCTAAAACAAGAATTTCAAGATAATACTATTGTGAATAAAGTTTCTATTCAAGAATTTTTACAGCATTTGAATATAATATTACCTGATTTAATCCCACTAGGGCAGAAAGATATTTTCCAAACTTGGACTTTAAAAGAACTTATAAAAAGATTAAATCTTGACATTGAAGTTATTACAGTTCCTACGGTTCGAGATAAAGATAATGTAGCGTATTCAACTCGTCTAGTGCATTCAGCACCCGGAGGTCATATAATAACGAAAGCGGATCATAAAAAACGTATAAAGTGTATCTATCAAGTTTTACAGGAGGTAGCCAGTTGGGATGATTTTCCCTCGATTGCTAAGATTAAAAATTATATAGAATACAAAATTTTGGAAAATGGTGGAACTATTAAATATGTAGTAGTCTGTTGTCCTGAGACTATGGAGGAATTAGATAGTCTACATCCTTTAGATAGTAAAGACGACCTAGCTGCTTTAGTAGTCTGTGCAAAGTTTGATGATATATACTTTTGTGATAACATACCTATAAAAATTAAATCTAAAATAAATATCCTTATTGAAAAAATGAGTGAAGCAAATGAAGAATAACATAATTTCTTTAGATTCAATTTTATCCTTGACCCAACTGGCCGAACGTGATATACGCAAGTATGGCTATAACCCTGACAATTCCGACTCGGCAGATGCCTATTGGTCCGATCTGTGGTGCGAGTACGATCTTGAAGATTGGGAGCCTTTACAATTGGGGTTGACAATCGGGCAGAAAAAGTTTAAGGTGTTTATTATGAAGGAAGAGGACTAAAAATGTTAGAAGTTTTAAAAGCTAAGTATCATGCTGAAGCTATGGCAGCTAGGGCTAATATACAGGTGTATTTGACGCACCCTGTAGGTATCGGGGAGCATTCCGATTTGGTCAGTGCTGTAGATTCGGAGGTAGTCAAATTAGCAGCGGCTAATGAAAAATTAGTACAAGTTAATCTTTTATTGGCAGGAAAGGGCTAGAAGTGTTGATCGTGAAGGAGTAATGAAGATGTTTGGACAAGAGAGAAGCAAGGCTTGGAAAAAATTACCCGAGCCGAAGCCATCATGGGAAACATTTAAACGTATGCTGCCCGTGTTTAACAACGATCCCGAAAAGGCTCGTCAAGCGTGGATAATGAAAGCTAAG
>VTLG01009297.1_pt1 | contig 48609 bp, 58 predicted proteins | sample 4694571 | NCBI WGS metagenome assembly VTLG01 (sample SAMN12604809, study PRJNA352737) | marine metagenome | biome: ENVO:00000447; feature: ENVO:00000209|ENVO:00000569|ENVO:01000036; material: ENVO:00002151; isolation source: viral sequences binned using virsorter ... | reverse complement strand
CTTACCCCGCAAGCTACAACCCCTTATACTCCTACCCACCCCCCGTCTAAACAAAATCACATTATCATAATCATTTATCGGGTAGGGGTTTACACAAATCGAGGAAATTTTGAAAGATGATTATATACCCCATCGAAAACTATATATACTACCTGTCTACAAACAATCCTTTATGAAGATATTTCAGTACATGCGGTTCCTAATTGCATGGTGTATAGCTATTCATATATTTGACGTCTGGTCAACATATCATTTGGCTGCATATTATGGCTGGGAGGGGGAACTGAATTATTTAGTAAAAGACTTCATATCACAAGGATTTGTGAATATGGTGGTGTTAAAGCTTGCTATAGTACTTCCCGTTTTATATACCTTTAATTGGTTATGGGATACTACTATTTATTACGATAAACGACATATATGGGCAATTAGGATATTACTTTTTTATAACTTAATGGCTACAGGATTAATGTTTATTAACTTATACCAGTTGTGTAGGATAGAGCTTTGATTATTACAGAGAAATTCTATAGTATAGCTATAGGGCTCTGTTAGGCCCCCTACACCTCCAACAAACCAAACCTTTATATAGGGCCAGTACTTTACCACTTCCAGTGAGAAATTATGGATACAGAAAAAGTAGTTGAAAAACTAAAAGAAGTGTACAAAAAGAACTATGAGCTCAGTGAAGCCCTATCGGCTCTACAGGGCGAACTCTTTGAAGAGCACACGGTGAGCACAATTATACAGCCCGAATCGACGTGTTGTGATTGTGATACCTACGTAATGGATGAGAGCGGTAACGTTACTCGCATAATGGAGCCCAAAGCATGAATACGTGTTTTGTTTGCCAAGAGGAGCTTACTCTTACAAATCAGTGCCCTTGTGACCTTGATGATTGTGGTAAGACTCACGTAGAATTTATTTTTAATACAGATGGGAGTGCCCATGCTGCCTGCGTATGGCGTGCCGCTAAATTATTGGTAGAAGGATTTGATGATGAATGTCCAAATTGTGGTATAGGCCTAGCAGATGGTTGTTGTATACACTGTGGAGAGGTGTATTCTAATGACTGAAGTCGAAGTAGAGCCTTGGGAACCTTCTTTTATGAGGTTAAGTCCAAGTAAAATCAATACCTATAAGAAATGCCCACGAGAGTTCTATTATAAATACATTAAAAAGATTCCAGAGAAGAAAACAATACACCTTTTCCGTGGAACTCTAGTCCACAAGGTACTTGAAGATTTATTTAAGTATCAATTTACTAGTGTTAAAGCATGGGAAACTGGAAACCCCGAGAAATGGATGCAAGAACAGTTTGAAAAGGGTTGGGATGAGAAAATAGCGAAACATAAATGGTTGTGGGAAGTTCACTCTGGTGTTGAAATGGAAGCTATGAGAGTAGAAACTGAGGATTTATTACAGAATTTCGTTAAATCAGTTGATAAAAAATTATCAGAAATGGTTAAATGGAAGATTTATAAGACAAAATATCAAGCTTGGAACGCTGTAGCCCCAAAATATGCAGAAAAATGGGTAAAATCACACGATTATGCCATTGTTGGGGTAGTGGATGCTGTATGTAGTGACTTCGATAACGGAGTAACACTTCTTGATTACAAAACATCTAAGCGTTATGGGCCAACTTTACCAGAAGACTACTACAGGCAGCTAATTATTTACGCATTTTTATACACTTTAGAGATGGGAGAGATGCCAAAATTCGTAGGAGTTAACTATTTACGCTTCGATGATACGTTTTTCGTTAAAATAGGTCAAGAACAGTTAGATGAAGCGCGTGATTTGATAAAAATGGTACATGATTGTCTAAAAGAACGTATGGAAGATGAGGAAAAATATGAACAAGTACCTCAAAATCTCTGTAAATGGTGTTCTTACTGGAAAGGTAATGGTGGACCATGTGATGCAGAACCTCCAAAGTGGGTTCCAAAGAAAAGTTCTTACAAAAAAGGACCCAAATCGGAAAATGTAACCATAGATGAGGCTGATATTGATGCAGCCACGAGTGAGGTTGAAGAAGATGGTGAAAAGAACACAAAATGGGACGATTAGGGCGAAAGCTTTATATAGGACAGGACACTAAAGTATGGTATGTCAACTACTCCGAAGGAAGACGAAGGTCTATTTGAGACCATCGGGAAAACAGCTGATATGATAGGAGAAACTTCTGTTGGTAAGAAAATAGGAGCAGTCTTATCTGTTATGTTGCTTGCTTTATTGAGTGGTGGAGCCAATTTGGCCATCTTAGATGATTATCTTAATGGTGAGGAAGAAGTGGGACCAGAAGGCGGATGTATGCAACATGACGCCACTAATTACAACCCAGAAGCTACCTTTGATGATGGTACATGTAACTTTTTAGTTATTATTTATGGTTGCACCAATGAAGCGGCAGATAATTATAATGCCCAAGCTACACATGATGATGGGAGATGTATAGTCCCAGATGATAACAACACCACAAATGAGACTACAGAAGAGGCTGTTTATGGGTGTATGGACCCAGAGGCTAATAACTACAACGATAAAGCCACTGAAGATGATGGTTCCTGTGATTATGAAGATGAATACGAAGAACCAGAATGTAATTCTACAAGTGCACACTTTTATCCTGCATGGCAAAATTCGGAGGGTAATCAGACAGTTTATTATGTAAATAATGATACAGACGCTAATAATTCAATGTCTATCTTAACGGATATAGATGCAGACTGTGACGATAAAGATTTACAGGTATTATTGTATTTAGATGTCTACCATAACGAAACTGGTCAATATTACTATAGTGATATATACTATAATATTTCAGGACATGAATGGGATAACCACTGGTTAAATATGTCATGGCAAGAACTTAATGAGACTAATGGTACATGGCAAGTTTGGGTTTCTATGTATGTCTGGAATAAGCAAGAGGAAGAATGGGAATATGCACAATATTTTGGAATTGATGAACTATTAGTAACGACGCCGGAGGAGGAAGAATAATGGAAGGTTCAGATAAATTTATCAACTTCATGATGGCGTTAGTATGTGCCCCTGTAGTTATGTCTTGGGTAGCTTTAGCAGGAATTTTAATAGTTCAGGCGTTTAATGACGAAGCTGTAGTTGCTGACATAGAGGCTTATAAATCAGTTCTTTTGATTGTAGGCTCACCCGCTCTTGTTATTATTTACAAGACATTAGAATTATGGACTGCTCAACAGAACAGTCAGATTGAACAGGTTAGGAAAGGTACCTTCCGTAATGGAGAACACAATCACGACAAGGAGGATGAAATTTAATGGCAAATTACGCAGTAGATGACAACACAGAGACAGCAAACAGTTTAGCAGCAGTCTTAGCTTTGTTAGAAACAAAACTAGAAACGATAGACGATTCAAAAACTATATACTTATGTGACGTCTACAGAATTGGTTCAGTCTGGCAATACGCTTTAATAACTAAAGCATAGAACTGACACAACCTTTATTAAGGAGTGTGTCCTATGTATATTCGTGGCTCCTGAACGGACCACGGAACCATAGGAAATTTACGCAAGTAGTGTCCTAGGGGCCACACAATGAAAAATAAAAGAATATTTTTACCCAATATAATAACGCCCGAAGAAGCTAAGATATTAAGAGAAGATAGACTTTTAAAGACTGTAGCATCTTCAGAGATAATTGAAGAAGTCAAAAGAGTTATAAATAGGACTTTATATCATATTAATTGGAGAACCCCTACACGTATTGGTATAGAAATTAAACCATCAGGACATAAATGGCATGTAGATACTGGGGGAGATTACGGTTCAAAAGGACATATGCAGTGGTGTAGTTGGGGTTGTAGCTTACTTTTAACAGACGATGAAGATGCAGGTCATTTAGAATATAAAGACGGAACTAAATTATTACCCAAAGAACATTTTTGTGGTTTAGCTATACATAGTAGTGATGTAGAACATTGTGTACCTAAGAATAAGACTAGAATAGCTCTTCTATTGTTTTTACAACGAAAGCTTTAAATACCCACAACGTATATGGAAAGACAGTGATTATTATGGTTAATAACACAAACACAACAGACAATATGACAGTAACCGACGGTACAGACGGTTTGCTAGAGCAAATACCAGTAGAATTACTAGTGGTAGTAGCAGTTTTAGCTGTTTTGGCTTTTGTAGCAGCATGGATGAAGTCTCCAGCTTTCCGCTTAATAGTAAGAAAGCAAGTTGAGAAGTTTATGCATGCCCATCAGGATGAATTAGATGAACTCTATGAAAAATTCCTATCAAAAGCACAAAAAGCTAAATTAGATGCTAAACAGGCTGCATTAGTTAAAGCAGCAATTTTAGAGAAGGCAGTTCTAGCTGAAGTAGACCACAAAGCTAAAAAATTCGAGGCCGACCTTGCTAAGGAAGTCCGAGATATGGCTAAAAAGCTGTGAGTGTCGAGGAATACGAAGAGCGGTTACGTCAACGAGTCGGAGAAAGTGAATATGCGCGTCATAGAGAACTTGTCCGGCTGTTGGCCCGCAATCTTGCGCTTGAAGACGTGCTTTGGGAAGAAATTCTTGTATCTCTTCGGGATGTTAACGCTCGAACAGAGCTCTTGCGACAGAGAAACTCTATTGTTAGGGACATTCACACTGAGTTTCGCGCTCTTAATATTGAAATACCTACTATAGTAGAGAAAAATACAGAAAACTTTGTAAGTTTATTAGAAGATATGGTGGATGATGATGATACCAGTGAAGAACGAACAGAAGAAGCTTAATGCAGCGATTTCTGGTAAAGGTGCCCATGATTCTAAGGTTTTAGAAGACATTTTTGAACAATGTAGACATGATGATAAGAAGATGACTGTTCTAGTTAGGGCATTCTGTGAATCTTATTTGATAGATAATGAAAGGCGTCCGCTAAAACTCAGACCATTACAAGAAAGGATAATAGTTAAGTCATTAACGTACCCAAAGAACGGCAAACAACGTAAAATGGCGATATTGGCTCCACGAGGCTGTGGTAAGTCCTTTGCTCTTTCGGTAGCTGCAACTGTGTACATGTTTTTTAAGCGTTTTAGAGATTTAGTGTTTATTTTGGCTCCATCTGAGGACCAAGCTGCACTTATCTTCAATTATGTGTACAGACACTTTAACGATAATTCCTTTTTAAGTGGCTTAGTTAAGAATTATAGATTCCATAATAAGCCTAATATAACTCTTAAAGGAGGAACTGTGCTTCGTAGAGCCCCTGTTGCTGCATCTAATCAGGGACAGGCTATACGGGGACAGCACCCTACCTTCTTAATTGTGGATGAGAGTCCACTTATAGATGATAAATTATTTATTGACAATGTAGAGCCTTGTATTGTAGCAAATAAAGCACCTTTCATTAATTTAGGTACCCCGAAAAGTAAAGAAAATCATATGTGGCGCTATCTTTATGATGATGCCTATGCAGATACGTTTGAAAGATTAGTTTTTAGTTGGAGAGACGCAATAAAGGGTGGAAGAGCTTATACTCCACCATATACCGAAGACGAAATGCTTGATAAGATGGTAGAATGGGGTGAAGACTCTATATATTGGAGAACAGAATACGAATGTGAGTTTGTTGAGTCAGTTTCAAATATATTCAGTCCAGAAGCTATTAAGAAATGTAAAGAGCCATATAGGTTCGCTGAAAGAGGAGTTACCTATCCTAATTGCACTGTTGCAGTTGATATTGGTAAGTCAGTTAATAGTACAGTTATTAGTGTGTGGGCCACAGAAAAGGATAGTGAAGGTAATATAGCACGCCTTATTTCTCTAGAAGAGATTAATCCTAGAACTGGTGGACATGATATTCCATACCAAAGAAGGCGTATTATGGATACTGCTAAAGATTTTGGAGCTGAACGTGTTATTATTGATGCTACTGGAATTGGTGGAGCAATTGAACAAGATATAAGAAAGGGCTGCTATGAAGAAGGGATACACTTTATACCCTTCGTTTTTACTGGTGGTCCAAAAGGTACGAAAACTCAAGCATATAGAGATTATGTTTCGTACATCCAACAGGGATTAGTAAAAGTACCAAACCCTGAAGGATTACCACCAGAGGAATCTAAATTAGTTAATAAATGGTTAAGAGAGCATACAGAATTGGAATATGTTATGGATGCAGCTAATAAAACTGAACGAATTGCTGCCCCAGACGGAAAACATGATGATTATTGTGATAGTTCAGTTATGGGACTACACGCATGTTTATCTATGGCTCCAGCTAGTGCTACTTTTGCCAGTGTACAATTAAGTACACCAACCCCTAGAGTTAGTAGAAATGAGTCTATACCTTCCGTTTTTAAGACCGGAAGGATGGAAAATAGGGTAAATAAGCATATACCAGGGGGTTTATGAGCGAAACCTTTAAATACTCGGTTTATATAATAGTATACGATAGCCATGGCTCTACGTGATTATTTGCCTTGGAATAGGCGACAGTATGCCACTAAAGGCACGAACCCTCCTTATACAAAGGATGACCCGCGCAGTTACGGTGAGGGCGTTATTCGACGCATTCAACTACAGCAGAATCGGGGAATGTTCGGTGCAGCAAGCCACGAACCTCAAATCGGCGACCCTAAAACCTATATGAGCGTTTACTTAGCGGACCCAATTGTGAGGACCTTGATTGACTTGCCTTGTTTATATGCGGCAAAAGACGGTTATGACATAGTAACAGATGATGATGTAGAACGCGAGGCTATCACCTTAATGTTTGATGAAATAAATTTAGAACAGACATTATACGGATGGTTAAGAAATGGTAGAATCTTTGGTACGTCCTATATGGAATGGACTGGGGACAATTTAATTTTAAGGTCGTCTAGTAATTTATTCGTACAAAGAGATAGTAATGGCCAGGTTATGTATTATTATCAAGACTTAGGAACAGATAAAGATTCAATTAGGTTTGAGGAGTCTGAAATTATAGAATATAAGAATAACTCATTTGATGATTATGCTTATGGTTTATCTGATATTCACCCAATACTTTATCTAGTAGATTTAAAAGATTACGCAGAAAGAGATATTGGAGCTGCTCTTAATAAATATGCTAATAGTAGATATGATATTAGTTGTGGACTTCCTGATATGCCGTACAACGCTGATAAGATTAACGAAGTGTTAGCGGCTTTTAATGGTTTAGAACCTGGTGAAGATATTATTCATGGTAATGATATACAGGTTAAAGAATTACAAGGTACACAACGTGCGTTTGAGTATGGCAAATATACAGACGATATTCTTAAGAAAATACACATAGCATTGAAGGTACCTATAACAATGTGGGAGAAACCAGAACAAGCGAGGCCTATTTTTGAACCTTATGTTAAACATTTACAAGCTGCTGTAGAAGCAGCTATTAATTCTCAATTAATGCCACAACTATATAGTGGTAATGCCAGATTCAAGTTCAGGCAAATTAATGTTACTGATGCCTTTGTGAAAGCAAAGACAGATATGGTATACCTTTCAGAAGGAGTCCTTTCACCTTCCGAGGTTAGAAAGGAAAGAGGTTTGAATCCAGATGGTGTTGTAGAAGCACAAGCTACAGAGGAAAATGTAAACATCTCTGGAGGAAAAAATCAAGATAAGTCAGAAGAATCTGAAAGAACAGAACAAAGAGATGATAAGATAGTAGGTATGAAACCTGCTGCAAATAAATCAGGGAATAGAGAACAATGAAAACAAAAAAAGAGATAGACAATCATTTATACGAACAATGTCTAATAGACACCGCACTCAAACTTAAAAAGAGAGGGCAAGAGAATTATCAAGAAATGGCGTCCAACATGTGTCGTATAAGAGTAGATGAGGGAGAATTTGATGTAAGAAGTTTTGCTTCAGGTGGCTCTAAAGAAGAAAGTAAACGTACCTTTGCATTAGAATTAGGTGAAGTGGACGCTAAAGAAGATTGTTATGAATTCCCTGTATACGCCATCACATCTGGAGTACACGATGCTGATGGAGACCAAAAGGTTTATATAGAACCCAATATGTTAAACGATTATATAGAAGCTTTTAACGAGCTTCCGGTTTATTATAACCATCAACGCACACCTGATGATTTATTAGGTGTTGCAGTTAATCCTGAATACGTAGAGCTGGATGATGGTGTTAAAGCGGTTAAGCTCTTAGCACGTGTCCACAAGGATGCAGCTAAAGCCAATGAAGTGTTAAAGAAAATAGAAAATGGCGAAATGACGCATGTAAGTATAGATTGGTTATCCAAGGACTTAGACGTTATGGGAGAGCCATTCGCTACGGACATTCGTCCAATTGAGGTGAGTTTCATTGATAATGAAACCCGCACGCCAGTTTGTGACGCATGTACTATAGGAAAGGAATGTAACGGACATGGAGAGAAAGAATCTTGTGGTTGCGGAGGCGACCATGAGGAAGCTTGTACCTGTGAAACAAACGGGTCAACTAGCGAGGAAATAACTATGGCTGAAGAAACAGTTAAAGAATCTGAAACAAACCCAATCGTAGAGCGTGAATTCGCTTCTATGAAAGAAAAGGTTTCGGAAATGGAATCAGCCCACGCAGAGCTTTCATCTAAGTATGACGAGGCTCTCGCCACTATTACCAAGTTTGAGGAGGCCGAAGAAGCCAGAACAGCAGAGCTTGCAAAAGCACGCGTTTCTGGATTCGTTGATTCAATTATCAATAAAGAAACCCTCCTTGGTACATTAAATGACGAGACCTTGGAAGCACGAAAGACCGAGCTTTCAGCATGGGACGAGATTAAGCTAGAAGGATTCAGTATCGCTATGGAAGGAGTCACTGTCCCGGAAGAGACAGAAAGAACCTTCGGTAAGGGCAAAGCCCATGATACTGAAGAGAAGCCAGTTGAAGCAGAATCTGAAGATACCAATCGCATGTTTGCGATGGAAAACGGAAAGATTGTATTCAAAGGCTTAGAAGAAGAAAAAGGTGATTAAATATGGCAGCAGTAAAAGGAATATTAGTAAACGATGGCGGAGCACCCGCACGTATTATAAATTTCACAGCAGCAGCAGCTATATCAGCAGGTGAATGTTGTATAATAGACACTGCTGGTAAAGCAGCACTGGCATCTGATGGTACGCTACCTGTTGCAGGATTTGCTTTGGCAGATGCAGCATCAGGCGATTTAGTTTCTCTAGTTACTGGTAGTGGGGTTGTACTTTATGCAATAACCACAGCGGTAACAGTAGGAGATACTTTAATGGCAGACACAGGTGGAACAGCTGGGTCACTAGATACCACAACGGCAGACACAGATTCGTTTGCAGCAATTGCGCTGGAAACAAACGCAACTGTAGATTCGTTGACCAAGGTATTGGTGAAATAAGGAGTTTGAAATATGGTTACAGCACATTTAGGAGCAGCATCAACACAACTTTCATCCGTAGCTAACCGTGTATTAATAGATTACAAAGACGCAATTCAGGACTATCAAGTCACGAATATGCCCGTTGTATCTATGTTCGCGGAAAAGTTTACGACTGAAACTGGTGGAGATGTTGACATAACATTTCAGCGCCCAAGCATGAAGCTTGAGCAGCTAGAAGAAGGAGCAACACCCGCATACCAACACACTGACCTCAGAAATGAGCGTGTTAATGTGAAGGAATGGGGTATTGCAGTAGGAGTTACCCGTAGAATGTTAGAAGATTCCCGTTTCTCAGAAATGGAAATCGCTCTCAACGAAGCTCGAAGAGCAGTTGAAAGACATGTTACGGAACACTTTGTGAAAGCATTATTCGGTGTAGGCGACGCAACCTTTAACACCGGTTTAAGTGCATCAAGCATTGTTACAACATCTGAGGAAGCAGCAGTTACAACTTTCGCAACTAATCCACACGGTGGGTTCTTTGGAGAGTTGGATACTAACGGAAGCGGCGGTCTTGACTCAGCAGCTGATGTAAGAATATCTGAGTATGGTATCTACAGCAAGGACGACCTTGCAAATCTAGGTCCAGCAGCAACAGGTACTCACTACATCGCAGCTTCAGACGCAAGTGGAACCGTTAGCACAACTGGTGATATCTCTTTACAAGATTTAACCAATGCTATTGAACTTATCGGAGCAAAAGGTCTTAACGCTGATACCGTTATGATTTCACCAATGCACTATAAAACACTCTTGAACTTGGCAGACTTCACTGTCCCATTCGCAGGAACATCAACTTCGTTGACGTCCGCTGCTAAGGGCGGTATGGATTATGTTAATCAAACAGCGGCATCTGGCGTTGTAGGTCAACTTTACGGATTAAATGTCGTAATGAACGCTTACATACCAAAAGACAGATTCGGTGTATTTGACATGTCAGTCAAGCCTATGGCTTACGTCGAAAGACGTGGACTAACAGTTGAAGAGGCAAACCCAGGTTTCGGTATAACAGGTTCATACATGTCCATGAGATATGGTTTGAAAGTTATTAGACCAGAAGCTGGCGTTATCGTCATTGGCGATTAAGCATAACTTCGTAGACTAGAAATAATATAAACCGTTGGCTGGTACGGTAATCAAAACCAGCCACTTACCCCGCAAGGGTTAGTTCGGAGAAGATTAATTATTATGCCTGTCAGTAAATCTAAACAAGGAAAACCACTAGGTGGTGTAGGGGCTGAACGCCAGTCCGGCAGAAGTCATTCTTTAGTTATGGACGACAGGTTAATGTCCAAACAATATGTAACAAGAAGAATAGAAGCTAAAATCAGTGATGATGCTTTTGGTTCAGGTTGGGATGCAGTTACAACTGAAGCCCCAAGTAAGAACGCTGTATATGATAAAATTAATTCTTTATCAACTACTAGCGATGTGTGGACTAGAGAATCTTCAGCAACCAGTGCTAAGGTCCGAGCTAATAAATCAGGAAATTATGGTATTGGTGATGAAAATAATTTGGCTTTTAGTGCTATCACTGAAAAACTATATGTAGATGGAAATATAAAAGCTACTGGAGATTTCATTGTAGGTGATGATTTATCACTTCTTTCTGACTCAGCAGTATTAAATTTTGGTACAGATAGTGATACAAGTCTAACTCACACAGATGGGACTGGTTTGACCCTAAATTCAACCAACAAATTATGTTTTAATGATACTTCTCAATTTATTCAAGGTTCTAGCGGAACAGTATTATCTATTGGCGCTACGGACGAAATAGACTTAACAGCAACTACTATTGATATGAATGGTGCAGCTGATATTTCAGGCGCACTTAACGTAGGAGGCGCTTTGACAGTGGTTGGTAATCTAACAGTTCAAGGTACAGCTACAGCATTAACTACAGAAACTATAACTATGGATGATAATATCATAGTATTAAATTCCAATGCTAGTGGTTCAGCTAGTGCGGATGCTGGGATAGAAATAGAACGTGGTGATGATGCTAATACTAGATTAGTATGGGATGAAAGCGCTGATAAGTGGTCTGTTCAACCTACTATAGCAGCAGAAACTTATTATCCTATTATAAATACAGGTGACAGTGGAACAGTTACAAACACTATGCTTGCAGGAAGTATAGCTAATGCTAAACTTTCTAATAGTGCAGTTACAGTTGGTTCAACAGCTATATCTTTAGGAGCTTCTTCTACTACACTTGCTGGTTTGTCAGCTGTTACAATTGCAGGCACAAGTGGTGATAGTGGAACAACAGCATTAACTATTACAGGTGGTAGTGCAGCAGCATCAAATGCAGCCGTTTCAATAACAGGTCATTTAGAAGCTACAACGAAAAGTTTTAATATACCCCACCCATTAGATGGTGGTAAGAGACTTGTTTATGGATGTTTAGAAGGACCAGAGTATGGTATGTACGCGCGTGGTTCTTTTGATGTAGAAGACGAAAGACGTAAGGTAGCCGTAGATTTACCTAATTATTGGTCTGCTATGGTAGATAAGGATTATACGATTAATTTAACTACATACGGAAATTATAACGTATGGATTACAGAAAGAAATGAAGATGGTTTCTGGGTAGAAACAAATGCAGAAGATAAATGGAGTTTTGATTGGAATGTTATAGGTGGAAGATTAGATGCTAAATTGGAGGTAGAACCAAATGCCTGACCCAAGAGTTGTTGTTACAGGAGGAGGCTCTGGTGTTGAAGGAAAGGTGGAATTCTTTAATGACGATGGTAATGAAATAGGCTCTTTAGAACCAGTAAATAACACTGGTGATAGTAGCACAGATGAAGTGAAAGCGACAGGAATACTTATAGAAGGAGGAACTTATTCTACCTAGTAGAATTAGGAAATTAAAAAATGGCAAATACAATATTAATTAAAAGTAAAGGCGACGCTGTAACTGTACCTGCATCAGACGCTTTAAAAATAGCCGAATTAGGAGTTAATACCTATGATGGTAGAGTATATCTCGGTACAAAATTAGGAACATCAGGGACGGCGGGCGGTACAGCTACAGCTGCAACTAATATAGGTGCTCCTATTTTAGATGAAGATAATTTGTCGTCGGATTCGGCGACGTCTTTAGCAACACAACAATCAATTAAAGCATATGTTGACGCACAGGGTGGTGGAGTTTCATTATCAGGTAGCACAAATAATACAATTGCTACAGTTACTGGCTCTAATGCACTTGCAGGAGAGGCTAATTTTACCTTTGATGGTACAAACGCTTTAATTGCTAGCACAGGTCAGTTACAATTTAGAGATGGTAATTCTTACCTATATTCTAATGCAGCAAATGATTTAGAGGTAGTAGCTACAGATATAACTTTAGACGCTGCAACATTAATAGATTTACAGTCTGATGCAATTTACCTTGGTGAAGATGGTAATACAGATGTTGTGTTAACTTTTAAAGGTAACGATTCAGATGGTGTACTTACGTGGATGGAAGACGAAGACCACTTTAAGTTTAGTGATGATATAGTTATCGAAGAAAAGTTATATATAGACGACGAAGGTGGCGAATATATTTCTGGTGATGGTAGTACAGCAACACTAACAGGCGCATGGGCCTCTGCTAATATGACCATAACTGGAGGAGCTGTATCTGGTATTACAGATTTAGCAGTAGCAGATGGAGGAACAGGAGCATCATCCCTTACCGATGGGGGAGTTCTATTAGGTAGTGGCACTGGTGCTATTACAGCAATGGCAGTTCTCGGTGATGGTGAGATGATTGTTGGTGACGGTACAACTGACCCTGTAGCAGAAAGTGGAGCAACACTTAGAACAAGTATCGGTGTTGGTACTGGAGACTCACCAACTTTTGCAGGATTGAGTGTGGGTGATGGTAATATTACTAATGCAGGAGATATTAACTGTGATTCTATTTCAGTAGATGCAGCAGGAACAGGTCTTAATATAGATTTCTCTGGTGGTAACACTGCAACAAGTGCAATCACCATAGCAGATAACTTAGCAGAAGCTTTAGTTATTCAACAAGGTTCTAATGATTATTTAGATATATGTACATCAAATGGTAGTGAAACGGTACATTTAGGACACGGCGTTTCAGGAACAGCAATTACTATTGGACACAGTACTTCAGAAACCACAATTGCAGATAACTTAACTGTTTCTGGAGACTTAGCGGTTTCGGGAACAACCACAACGGTGGCTCAAATTGTTGGAGCAGTTGCAAATGCAATAGTATTTGAAGGAGCTACAGCAGATTCTTATGAAACAACACTAGCTGTTGTTGACCCTACATCTGATGATAATACTGTTTATCTACCAGATGCAACTGGTTATACTGCACTTTTAGCTGATGCTACCACGACTGATGGGGCGGTGACACAGGCGGAATTTGCACTTCTTGATGGTGGTTCTACAGTAGGTACCACAGCAGTTGCTAATGGTGATGGTATTCTAACAAACGACGGTGGTACAATGAGACAGACCACTGTACAGACGTTCCAAACTTACTTTGATGCTAACTCTGTTGGTGGAAGTGGTATAGTAACAACTGGAGCTTTAGACTCTGGTTCTATAACATCTGGTTTTGGTACTATTAACACTGGTTCTTCTACTATAACATCTACAGGGGCCATTACAGGTGGTTCTTTAGTAGCTGATGATGTAACAATAAATGGAAAAGTTATTACCATGACAGGTTCGAGTTCTGATACCGTTGTTATGACAGCAGCTGCAAACGGTGCATTTAGTCTTGTTACTACTGATGACGCAGCAGCCGCAGCTAATATTCAAATTACAGCAGATGGTACAGTAGATATTGATTCGGCAGGAGTTTTAACTTTAGATTCTGGTGCAGCAATTAATATTGAGCCTGCTTCTGGTTCTGCAATTTTATTGGATGGTACAATTAGTATAGATGCAGGTGTCGTAACAGGTGCTACATCTATTACTTCAACAGCGTTTGTTGGTGACATAACTGGTGATGTAACAGGAACAGCTGATACAGCAACTGTAGGAACAAATGTTACAGTTTCAGCTAATAACACAGCCGATGAAACAACTTATATTTGTTTTGTAGATGGTGCTACAGGAACACAGGGTATTGAAACAGATTCTGCCCTTACTTATAATCCTAGTACTGGAGCCATCGACGGCTTATTAATTAATTCAGGAACATACTCAACATAAGGAGAATAAATGGCTAACGTTGTACGAGTAAAGCAGGGAACCGCCGAACCAGCAGCGACAGCTTTAGCAATAGGTGAGTTGGGAGTTAAACAGGTAGCCGCAGCTTGTACAGCGGCGGCTAGTGGTAAACTTTATTATGGAGAGAATGCTGATGATTCTGGAAGTAATGTAGCCAGGGCCTTTGGTATAGGAATTAAAGCTGATAGTGGAACTGGTCAATCAGGAGTTCCAATTGGTGGTAATTTGTATCTCAAAGAGGGTACTAATATGACAATCTCTCAATCTGTCTCTGGTGACGTATCTACAGTTACATTTACAGCAGCTGGTGGTAGTAGTGGTATGACTTCCTTTATATTAGAAGATGATGATGGAACTGAAGTGTCTATTTCTGACGCTGAAGAAGTTAAGTTTATAGGTTCAGGTATTACTACTAACTGGACTGATACTAGCCCTGGTAGTGATGCAGACCCATTCGATATGACCTTTACAGTTGATGCAGCACAAACAGGTATAACCTCACTATTAGCTACTGATATAAAAATTGGTGAGGATGACCAAACTAAGATTGATTTTGAAACTGCTAACGAAATTCACTTCTACGCAGACAATGCTGAACAAGTATATGTAGCTGATGGAATATTTGGTCCACAAACAGATGCCGATGTGGATTTAGGAGCAAGTGGTGTTGAGTTTAAAGATTTATACATAGATGGAACAGCTCACATTGATACTTTAGATGTAGATGTAGCTAACACATTTTCAGCCACAAAACATGCACCTAATACATCCGGAACCCAAGCAATTACACTGACTGCGGATACACCATTTCACACGGTTTGTAGTGACGTTGCAACTGTATCACCTACAGCTGCTAAAACAGTTACTTTAACATTACCTGCGTGGAGTGAAGGACTTTACTTACGTATCGTTTGTAAATGTATAGGATTTTTTATTGGTCCAGTAGCTGCAAAGATTGTTCTTAAACCTGCTTCGGGTGAATATTTAAACGGAGCACAAGATGCTGATTATTTACTTTTAGAAGATGCAGACGGTGGTACCGGAGGAACATATGGTATAGCTCATGTTTTTGCAACAGTTGAATATGCAGATGGTGAATCATCTGGTGGTACTACTATTAATACATGGATAGTAGATGACACTTCTGATGTAGGAAGGACGATATGATGAGACCAAAAGCTTTATATAGTAACGGAGGCCTAAGATAGTTATGAAGGATGAAGAAAGGGATGAGTTAATGATTCGCATGGATGAGCGAATTAAGACAGTCTTTAATAAGATGGATAAGTTCGAGGACTTATTTACTAACCACCTTCATCACCACGAGTTGTGGGAAACCGACATGAAAGGAACCATGAAATGGTGGATGGGAATGATGCTTATGGTCGCTACAACAGCGATGGGATATGTGAGGTTTGGAGGATAAATGGTAATACCAACAATAATAGACTCAGATGCAGATTTACGCAATAGAATTCGTTTTATTAGTGGTATACAATCCGAAGAGATTTCTGACGATGATTTAGATATAGCTATAAGTATAGCTGTTGAGTGGTTTACTGAGCAGACAGGACTTACTTATAATACTAGCACGTCGGACGCTGCTTATGATAACGCTGTTATGTACTATAGTTGTTATTTGGCAAGTATAGCACAAAATGGAATGGGTATAGAACAAATAAAGATAGGCGATATATTTATAGAATATGCTGATGAGGAACCCTACCAAAAATATTTAGAACTAGCAAATGAAGCTATAGTTGCTAAACAAGCACTTAGCATAAAAACTAGTACTTATAACGCTAATTCTGCTACTGGAGATGTAGATTGGAAGAAAAATATAGATGGTAGTGACAGTACCCTTAACGTGAGAGAGAAGCCTAGGGGTATGTGAATATGGCTCATGGAGCAGTAAAAACGGGTTCCGTCAACATGCCGAAAATGTTAAGACATTTATCTCATCGTTCTAATCAAGTTCGTAATTTAACTTTTATCAGAGACCCAATTTATAGGAAGGATGTAAAAACTACTAATGCCAATTCACCGGCTGGTAATTTGAGTGGTCCAGCTGTATCTTTTGGTTATGAAGAGACTAGCTATGCAGCGCAGTCTGAAGGCACTGATGCGGCTTACCATGTAAATAGTCCAGAGATAGTATTACCAGGCCTTAAAGTGCTTCAAAGTCCTATTGTAAGTCGTTCTGGTAATTTAGAACTAACAGGGCATAGAATAACAGGTTCTTGTAAGTTTTATTTACCATCTTTACACTATATTAAATCACTGGATAATTTTAAAGATACAGTGGCTTTCTCAGAAATAGAAAGTTATGATAAACTTATAGATATTGAGAGAGTAATACAAAATCCAGCAGACATTACATCTACAGGGGACCAAACAATAGATTTGTCTCCAGGCTCTACTTATCCACCTGGTTATGAATTGGATAGAGTTAGATTTAAAATTAAATCAGCAGATAATCTGGTGGACATTACACTTACAGGCGTCGATTCAACATCCAAAACAATAGTATGGACTGCAACTGACACCTTTTCACCTTCTGATTGGGTAACAGTAGACTTACCTCTTAAAGATGTAACTACAGGCGATACTCAAGAAGTATACATAGGAGGAGCAGGAAAAACATTTACAGCTACCTCTGGTCTCGATGTAGATAAACTTATAGGTGGAGTATCTTCATCTTATCTAAGCAACCTTATAATTGATATGTCAAGCACAAGCACAGTAGAGCTTAGAGACATATATCTATATAAAGAAGCTGAGTGGAGAGTAGAGTCTATTAAAGACTATAGAGATGAATATATGCAAATATCAGCAGTAAGGGTAAGAGGAGATAGAGCCTCAAGGAGAAGAGCATATGGCTAAAGATTTTTTAAATGTATTAGAAAGAGCAATTTTAATGGGGGTAAGTGATAAAATAAATGCAGCGACAGCTAGTGGGAACGATGTTTATTTTTATGGAGAATTTCCCGAAGTAGAGGAAGTTAAATTTCCTGCGGTTATTATTCAGCAGGTATCTTCTGGATTTGTACAACAGATGATGGGACAACAGATGACCTTTGATGGTGCATCTGGCACAGGAGAAATATATGGTATATCATACAATGTGCACATTATATGTGAAAAGGGCACAGTCATTCAAATTGGCAGTGACTATTATAAACAGCGAAGATTACTTAATTGGTTAATGTTAAATATAGCCAATGAAATTACAGACCTGACTTTTTCAACTTATGAAGAGGACGATTTAGAGGTTGTAGAACGACGTTTACAATCTTGGAGAAATATAGGTTATATGCCAGAATTTCAGTGGTATGGTGCTACTTGTGATTATTTCTTAACATTTAAGAATTGGCGGAGTTAGTATGGTAGGAGATACTACGGTATATGTTATATCAACAGGACATATGCCTACTTTAGCATATAGTAAGGATGATTTTGAAAATCGGCTTTCATTAGGAACAGCAGTAGACACTCCTTCTGGAACTAGATATAGAGGGGATTCACAAGATTATGGAAATATTATTGATGCTGATGGAAACATGTCTCCAGCCAGGATTAGAGGTTCAGTTGCTTGGTACGAGTATTCTACAAAAATAAAAGATATTAGAACGATAATGGATGTAGCGGATAACACGCGAGGAACTGATTTCGAAGAACGATTAGCGGCAATGGGTAAAAGTTTTTGGACGGAACATAGAGAGGGAATGGGTAAAAAATTATTTCATAAAGTTATGAATAATATAGCTCCAAAATTTGCTCCTAGTTTTGAAGGAGAATTTATGCCTACATTTATAGCGGAGAAAGACAGTCCAAAATTTGGAGACATTCAAACATGGGCCACAGGTTTGGATTTCGACCCAACAATACTCGAAAGGGATGATATAACACTAGGAGGTGTTACATCTGTAGATATGTATATGAAACACCCCCAAACTGGGGATATTCATAGATTTGATATGTCAGCAATTACTTTAGATGTTGGTGTTGATGCTGGAGACAACATTAATAAAAATATTACAACTAACCTTTTAAGTTATTTTAATCAAGAACAAAAGAGTTGGAACACTTCTATTCGAAAAGCTAAAGATTCTATAAGGATAGGTACTGATAAAAATCAAAAGGAATTTTTGAAAGGTTTAGAAAATAGTTCTATAAATTTACACGAATTATCTCGCCAAGTTAGAGACAACTATGGTGGAATTAATAGGTTTCTAGGAGCTAAAGATGAAGCAATGAGAGGTTTGGGAACAGCTATGGTGAACAGCATGAAAGTTCCTATTAAGGATATTAGAAGAGAGGCTTGGCGAGCTGCTAGAAGTACAATAGGCACACTGGTGAGTGGTATTTCTGAAGACACAATTAAAAAAATGATAGGTAATGTAGTAGGTCTATTTTCCAAGGACTCACAACAATATAGTGTAGGGTATAGATTATCGTCAAAGACTCCAATACTTGCTGAAATTAGACATAAAATGTTTGGTAGTGGTCCAAGAGTTTTTGAATTAATGGACAAAACAAATAAAGACATTACTATACATGGGGGTGCTACACATATAGCAGATATTGGTAGAATGCGGTTAAATACAACAACATTTGATAATGATTTAATACGAACAATGCAAAATATAGAATACTTGTCGCAGACGTTTTATAACACGAAGGTAGAATTGACTGGTGCATATCTTCAACATAAAGCTTATGATGGATTAGCTGAAAGTATACAACCTGTCCATTCTTTAATGGTACGACCAAGGAAAGATATAAATAAAGATATTGATAATTGGATTAGTAAAGCAACTGCTTCTGAGGCTGGCGCAAGGGAAGCTACAGAATTTCTTAAAGATGAGATTATAAATATGTCAATGGGTGGTGCAGCTTATCAATTTACATCAACAATGCAATGGTATAACCCTTCTAAAACTTTCACAGAAAGTGATTTTCCTTGGATGGGAGAATATTATGCAGACAGAGCTAGGCAAGTAGTTCCTGTGGGTGGTAGAGATTTTAATTTGGCAGATTCAATGATAGCAGATATGCCGCTTAGAAAAATAAAACAGCCACAATTTTGGGCAGCCCCGTATATAGGTTTATTTTATCCACCAAGACAAGTTGAACAGTAACATTCAGGCGAAACCTTTATATACTAGGCTCATATATACTATTATACTTAGCGTTAGCGCGACGCAAGGAGAATAAAGTATGGCATACTACCTAGGAAGAGATTTAGATTTCGCCCTTACAACAGAACACACCAGTTACGGTTTAGTTGCTTACACCAAACCAGGAGACCCTGGAGCAGTAGTAATGGACTACAAAACATGGGCTGATGGTGCGGCAGCAGCATATTCCATGCACGCTGATAATGTATCACAAATATTTGCAGGACCTAAAAGACAAGTTAGTACAACAGTCTTTGGTAGTCTAGTTGAAAATATTGACCCATCAGATGCAGGTGCATATAATTTAACATGGGATAATAGACCAGATAATATTACAGGTGTTGATTTGTCAGTAAGTACTCAAGATGAAGATGTTCAATTTATTGGACAAAGAAATGTTTTGAAGGCAGAAATAAAAAAAGAGAATAGCATTACTATCACTCGTAAAAAGAAGGATAGCGTTTGGAACGCAGCCTATGACCAGGCAAGATTCGGATTTGATGAGGATGGCAATATAGGAAATGGGCATTACCAACCCGATTTTACAACTTATGGATATAGAGTTTATCTGAAATTTGGAACAGGCACAGGCGGTGAAACTTTAGTTTTACCAAATTGTTGTATTACAGATTATTCAGTTTCTTTAAGTCCAGATTCATCACAAGAAGAAAGTATAACTTTGATGAGTTATACCAACCCATGGATTTTGGATGGTGTTAACCACGCAAATCAAATAGCTGACGCGACAGGAGGATTATAGATGGCTTATTACACAGGAACAGAAGTTAAAGTATGGGTAGTTACAGAGCACGCAACTAAAGGTATATCTTTAGAGTCAGACCACCAGTTAGTAGTAGAAGCTAATAACGGTGATTCGTCACCAGCAACTACTAACGGAGCTGTTGAAATATATGCAAGAGGAACACATCTTGGGCGTACAGGATTTAATATAGCTGATATTACAGGTATAGATGTATCTACTGGAGCACAAGACGAAGACATTTCATATTTCGGAACAAAAACTCCAGGAAAGATAGAAACAAAGTCTGATATGTCAGTAACTATAACCAAGAAAAAGAGAGATAGAATGTTTATGACTCTAGCACAAGGAGACACAGCGTCTGGTAATAGTACCGGTAGCGGTGGACACGGCGGCAAACACGGAATAGGTGTAGCTGTTGGTGGTGGTACAGATTTAATACATGACGGAACTATAGACCCTAAGAGTACTTTAGATAGTAATAGCACAATATCTTATGGATATAGAGTAGCTATTCAACTTAAAGCAGACTCTACTGGTACAGCTGATGATGGTACAGTTATAGTATTAAGAAACTGCTCTCTTGGAGATTACACTCACACATTATCTAATGACGCAGCTAATGAAGAATCAGTAACCTTTGTTTCAATGGTAAGTCCATTGATTACATCTGGTAGAAAAACTGGTAATGTCTTCGATGGTTGTGAAACAGCTACAGCAGCAGCTGATATGTAAGGAGATAAAATATGGCAGATAAAGAAGATAAGGAAGTTAAGGAGGAGAAAAAGGAAGAGAAACCTGAAGCTCCAAAAAAGAAAGAAGAATTTCAACTTAACGTCCCTATGGAAGATGATGAAGGTACGTTTGTTTGGACCAAGAAAAGTGGTATGTCCGAACCAATAAAGAAATACCTTAATTAAAACGAACAATTTGGGGGTGAAATTCCCCCATTAAAGCAAGAGGAAAAAATATGACAGAAGAGAAAATGGAAAGTTGGTCAATGGAAGACTTGATAGCGCTGACTGATGAAGTTCAGACAGCAGAGCTGGATTATAAAGGCAAAACAGTTAACATTCAATGGTGTGAACTTATTGAATCGGAAGAACCAAAAATGGCTATTCCATCAGAGGACACTTCAGAAGATGATAAGACTGAATATTATACTGAACTAGCCAGCTTAAAAATCCAAAAGATGATACAAAAGGCTAATGAAAAAAACCCAGAAGGGGTTTTTTTGACTAGCGATGTATGGTCTCAATTACCAACAACATTGAAATATAGAGTTTCAGCGAAGATATTAGGAACAGAATCAGACGTAAATTTTTAGAATGGATGCGGAACTCACCTGAAGCGGTGTGTATCTACATCCCATTAATGAAAGATTTAGGTATGAGTTGGACGGAACTAAAATCTACGCCTAGAATAGAATTGGAAGGGATATTAGCAGCTTTATCAGAACATAACCTGTTACATTCTTTTGATGGGTACAATAGTGAAGATATTGGGAAAATGGCTAAAGATAGGCCAGAAGTCAGGTCTCAATATGCACAATATAAAGAAGCTAATGCTAGATTGAAAAGAAGGCTGGGAAAAAAAGAAGAACAAAAAAGCTTTAGGGACTTAGTAAGATAAAATGGTACAATCAGCAACAGGTTTTGCATATCAAATTGAATTCATGGTTGGACGCCGCTCTAGAGATAGAGTAATTTCGGCAGTTGAAACCACCGGTAAATTAATTAATACCGGCATGCTTAACCAGTTTAAGGAGGCTAGCCAAAAACGTAGAGAGGTGTTTAATAAAATTAAACAAGAACAAGAACAAGAAATGGATGCTTCTTTACAAAGATTAGAGCGACATCGACAAAGACAAGCTGACAAAATGGTACAGGGACAAAAATCCGCATTTGCAGCTATGGAAGCAGTACAAAAGAAAGCTAGTCCAGAGGATTTCGATAAACGACATAAAGTGACTCCTACACTCAAAAAAGAGGCAAAAGTAGTTAAAGAGGTCCTTAATGAGATGGAACGAGCTGTAAATAAATTTATTTCACGAACTGCTGGGTTTAAAGGTGTGGAGGGTCTTGCTGGTGCAATCACCACCTTTAGAGGTCAAGGACCTTCTCAACGTGAAGAGGCCATACAAGCACAGGAAGACCTTCTTGCTACCATGAAAGAGGGTAGTCTAGAATATATAGCGCATGAACAATTATTGAAAAAATTGAAAGATGCACGTAAAGAAGAAACATATGCTACACAACGATATGCGCAGGAAGTAGGAAAAGCAACTCAGACAATACGTGAAGGAAACACGATTATGGAGCAAGGAGATAAAGAACATGCAAAATATCTAGCTGCGCAAGGACGAAATGTGGAAGAATATGCCGAACAATGGAATAATTTAGGTCAGACTTTTAAAGGCACATTAAAAAATATTTTTGTTGTGGGTACAGCAGCTATTGCGGCACTGAATTATCAATTATCAGGAGTTGTCCATACCTTTAGAGATTTTGAACAAGAATTGATTAACGCTAATTCTATTTGGCAAGAATCTAATAGAACTTTATTTGAAATAAGTGATTCTGTTGTAGCATTTGGTTTAAAGTTCGGTGTAGAAATGAAAAATGCCACATCTGGGCTTTACCAGTATGCATCCGCAGGTGTAGAGGCCGCTCAAGCAATGGAAATGTTAACACATACATTAAAACTATCTATGGCTGTACAGGGCGACCATAACACTTTATCTAAGTTAACTACACAAACTATTATGGGTTTCAATATGGAATTTTCTCAAGCTGAGGAAGTAACAGATAAGTTTGCGCATGCTATTAACAAATCTCTTATTGAATGGGACGACTTAGCAAGCTCTATTAAGTTTGCTTTACCTTTCTTTATCTCTACAGGGCAAAGCATAGACCAATTACTTGGAGGTTTGCAGGTCTTGACCAACAGAGCTTTAGAGGCAGGTATAGCAGGTAGGGGTCTACGTCAAGCCCTAGCGGAGTTTACGCAGCACGCGGACGATAATTCTGCGGCTTTTAGAAAATTAGGAATTGAGATTTTGGATATGGAAGGTAATATGAAGCCTTTGAATGTTATAGCCCAAGCTTTTAACGATACTTTGGGTGAAGGCGCTTCCGACATGGAAGTTATGATGACTTTAATGGAGGATTTGAATGTTCGTGGTGCTACGGCCTTTGTGCACTTAGCTCAAAATGCGGACGAATTTACAGCAGCTGTGAACGACCTTCAAAATTCCGCTGGTTCTGCTGCTCAGATGGCAGAGATTCAGCAGACATCTCTCGCAAATCAAATAGAGGTTGTTAAGACTGCTTTAAAAGCTCCGTTCCTTTTATCAGATGCAGTGGGAGAGCAGGAAGGTTACCTTAATACATTTGCTATGGAAATGCATGGTATAGTTGATATAGTAGAAAATCTTTTTGTAGAACTCTTACCTGATGGTACAGCTCAATTAACGGAAATGGGAGAAACAGTAAGAGACTTTGTTATTGGAGCCATGCGTTCTTTAGCTGAAGTTTTGGTTATTTTTGTAGATATAGTAAAAGACTTATCAGCTCAAGGTGGTAACATGACTGGTATATTATATGCTTTAGCAGCGCCGTTGGTTATGGTTTCTAAAGCAGTTAAACATTTAGGAGCTGAATTTATAGAAATTATTATAATGTGGAAAGTAATGAATAAATTAATACCTCTTAATACAGTTGCTTTAATGACAAATATTCATGCGCAGATGATACAAATTGAGGCCACAGCCGCAGCTGTAGCAGCAGCTCAAAATGAAATAGCGGCAGATAAAATAAGAACCTTTTCAAAAATGGAACTTACAGCTGCAACTTTCCGTTTGGTTGCGGCGCAAATGATATCACAATTGGCAATGTTTGGGGCTATATATTTAACTCAAAAATTAGCTAAAGATAGTCATCTTTTAGCTGGTGTTTTTGGAGCTTTAGCTGGTGCGATATATGCGATGGCTATAGCTTGGCAGGTACTTCAAACAACGATTTTTACTGGAGGTGTTGGATTCTGGTTGGCTGTAGCTGGTGGAGCGGCAGCTGGAGCAGCATTTAATCTACTGATGCAAGATATGATGTCTGCACCGGCTGGTTTTGTAGCCGAGCCTCAATTTGACGAAGTTCCCTCATGGGATACTGGTGGTCGATTTATGTCGCGAAGAATGTATGATATGGGTGGATATACTTCAGAACACGGATTAGCTATGCTACAAAAAGGAGAAACGATTATACCCAAAACTCAGAATATGCTTGATGGTAGTCAAGGCATAACTTTAAATATACACGGCGACGTATATGATGGAGATAACTTTGCTCAAAAGGTAAGTGAAGTACTACCTTTAGCACTAAGAAACACAAATGACATAGGAGGAATTTAATGGTAAAATTTAATCGTATTACAAATGCAACTACACATGCATCAGACACAGCAGATGTAGTTGTTAATTCGAGATACCCTGATAGGTTTTTAGGTTCCGCTACTACATCAACAGTTTCTGGACTCCCATCTCAAAGTGCTTTATTATATAAATTTCCAATAGCTGGTAGACCAGGTTTTGGTGACGCTGAATTAGTTGGTTTAAAAAGTCACCTTTATGTTAATAGTATAACAGCTCCTACTACATTTACACCTCCTCAAATAACACATTATAAAATGAAGAAAAATGATAGTATCACAGCGGCTAATATGACTATAGCTAATGAAAATGTAGTATTTTTTGCTTCACAACATAATAGTTTAGAGGAAGAGGTTGATGATATAGCGGAATCTTTTTCAAATGTAAATCAAGACCAAAGTGTAATTACCGTAGCTGCTACAAAAATATTATATGAAGGTGCATATTTTGAACCAGAGGAAGCTTTCTATGCCTTTAATTTTGGACAGGCAGGACCGTCAGTACAAAATTTTATAGAAAGATATGGCGAAACATTTACTTTACCTAACTCAGGAGGAATGACGAAAAGTATAATCCCTGTAAAAAGAAAGGCGGCTTGGAAATCGCCTTACAAAGGGCGTTTAACAAGGGACGGCAATTTTTTCGCGCGTAACCACATATGGGAACCTCAGAAAGGAAAAAAATGGAGCGACCCATGGGAACCAGAATGGTCAAAAGACTTTGGGGACGCTGCGGTAAAATATAAGGTTTCCGTACCTATTACAGATAAGGTTGAAGACGCTCCTATAGCTTCTTCTGTAGGCTCCCTTATAACAGACTTTCATATGGGGCCTAAAATATACAATAAAGAAGGTGAAGTAGTAGTAAAATCAGATATCACAGTATCTAGTGATAAAGCAAGAACTGATGGTGCGGCTTTAAAATTATCATCTAAATGGCAAGGCTCAGTGAATACAGCACTTGCATATTCTGCCACTCCAGATTTTTATCGAGATATAAATATTCATGGAACCTTTAATAGAGGAAAATGGGGGTTCGCTGGACACTTCACAGACCAAGATTGGCCAGTTATGCAAAATTCTTGGGTGGCTGTAGAAGTCCCTCGTCCTGCGCCTGGTGACGTGGGAGGAGCAGAGTTTAATTCTCAAATATCTCCAGAAATATATGTAGATTTTAATGTAGAAGCTATGACAGCTTCAACTGATGGACCAGCAACTTTAGGGGATGGGGAAGCTCAGTTTGTTCCTGAAGGTACGGAATTTGTTAGGGGAGGACCAATCGAAATAGAAATAGTTAATGGAGGTTCAGGATATTTTGTTGATGATGGCGGCGACGCTAGAATTACATTAGTAAACGAAAGCAGCCAAGATTGTGCTTATATTTATGTTACTGAAATAGATGGTAAAGATAATTCTACTGGTGGTAACTTTGTAAAGTCTGGAAATGGAGTAGGTAGAATTTCAAAATTTAAATGGGCAGCAGCTGATACTGCCGCTCCTTTTATTGCAGACGATAGCGCCTATTCGGGTTGGTCTGGTCAAGCATGTTTTCCTGGTAAAATATTAACAGCAAAAACAAATTCAGGAAGGACTAGCTCTGGTGAAACTGATGCTAAATTTAGAATAGTAAGAGAACAAACCGGTGGTAGTATGGTAGGAGGAACTAACCCTAATAGATGTTTTGCTATAACTTTCGCTGATAGATTACCAGGTACTAATGAAGATTTAGTACAATTTGCATTTAATGAGATGATATATAAACCAGCAAAATTAAACACTTATGATAATTTTATGGGTCTTTTATGTTGGAACCAAAAGGAAGTAGTCAGAAGAACTGATGGTGGTACAACTAAGGCAGGCTATATGGCTAGAGGTACAGAAGAAGTCTTACGTATTTCACCATTAACTCGTTCACCCCAATATCAATTTTTCAGCTCTATAGCAAGGACAGCTGGCAATGTAGTAACTCTTTCTATGTCTTACCAGGAAGAACCACATGGGTTTAAAGTTGGTGATAGAATAAACGTAGTTTGTAAAAATGAGAATGATGATGACCTTGAAAATAGTTGTGATGGAGCTACAATATCAGCTGTAACAGTTGTTCCACACGCTGACGGGAATACAATATCTTATGATGAAGACACAGCTGGTACAGGTAGACCAGATGCTAGTGATTCAACTACCATTGGAAGTCAAGATACTGATTATCATGGTTATGTTACATTTCATGGTGACACACCAAATAGAGCTGATAATAGAATAGAAGGTCAGCACTTTATGCCAGATTTAGGGTTTGAATCTGATTATTATACACAAGAGGGCGCACTAACTGAAACAGCAGGCGCACTTAATGTTCCGAGAGGACACAGTCCAACAGGTTCACAATACGAAGGACTCACAAGAAGAAATGGGGTGCTTGATGCGGATGGTTTAAATCTTAATTTCGGAGTTGGTAGTTGCACTCCATATACTGGTTATAGTCCATTCGACCATGGTGGTGATTGTGGTTATGGACATGAAGCATGGGGTAAAGAAAATGCCACTTATGATGATACAGTTTCAGTGATGAATATTAATGAAGTTGCTGATTATAATGGTACAGTTACTGATACAGTAAAAATTAAAACAGCTGCTACAACCAATTCTGCCTCTAACCACGGTTGGGCTACTAATGACTGGCTTAAAATAAGAGGAAATTCAACAATTACAGGGGTTTGGAAAATGACTTCTGTTGACCCCGATGAGCTTTATATTGGAAAGTTGGAAAATGGAGGTGGGTTAGATTATGTTTCTAATCAACAAAGTAGTACATGGATTGAAAATATATCAAAAAGTGTATCATCTCGAACTTCTTGGTTTACTAGAGGGTCTTTGAAAGACGGTTATAGACATATGTCTTTGACAGAGCAGGACTATCAATTTTCTAAGGTACCTTATAAGATGGAAAATTTAAGATTAAATAAAGATAGTTGGTATAGAGCACGTTTTGTAATTGACCCTGCAAAAGATGGATGTAAAGTAGCTATACAAAATTTACAAAACCATGAAGATTTAAAATTTGAGGAACATTTAACTGACCCCTTTATATTTAATTATAGTAGTGGTACATATGATTACATAGGTAATGTTAAAAATGGCACGGGACCAGCACCTTGGAACACTAATGGCACTCCTAAATATATGATAATATGGACAAATAATTTCTTTGTTAATTCATCTGATAGTCGACATTTTGGAGCTGCTGGAGATGCTGGTACAGTTCCTTTACCACAGCGTACTGGGTGGGACTGTCAATATGATACGGATGTAGATTCTGAAGTAACAGTTCATCTAGATAGAATAGGATTTAAAAACTTTTATCCTGTAAATAGTAATCTCAGTATATTAAAGGATAATACAAACTATAGTGGTTACAGAGAAAAGATAGAAGCTAGAAGCGTCCCAAGTATTCATAATAAAGAAGGTAGGTTTAACCCAACTATATATTCTATAGGAGTAGATGAAGTTACGGATATATTTTCTGATACTAACCATTGGTTAATGCTTCATGGATTTGATGTAGCAGGGACAGCTGACGCTACAGCTATTGATATGACTAGTATAGCTACACAGGGTGTAGCACAAATATGCTCGGTAGACCTTACAGCTGCTTCAGATGGTGATGGTGATGATAAAGAGGGTATTTTGGGTGGGGATTATATTGTTTTATATGATGGAGATAATCAGCCAGTATGTTTCTGGTTTGTAAGACATGATAATTATCTATCAGACGCTTTTGCGCCACCAAATGTTGAGACAGAGCCTCAAAATATGGTAAAAGTAGATATTGCGGACTCTCCAACTCACACCGCAGCGGAAATGACCACAAATCTTGCAGCAGCTATTGCGGCGCATGATTCATTTGCTTCTGCTTCCGTAGCAAGTAGTTATTTAATAACAGTTACCAACGCAAAGAAAGGTTATGCTAATGCACCGATTAATGGTGTCACAAGGTCAGGAACTGGTAATGTTACTTTAGCAGTTGACACAGCAGGAAAAGGCTGTAATTTCGCAGCTGGTTATATTAGAGGTGGTCGTATTGCTAAAGAATCAGCTAACACACATGCTGGATATATGGGTACTTATGAGTATGAAGATACTAATTTTTCAGGTTCTCCACTTGCTGGAGGTAAATCTTTATTCGAGGAGAATAGCACATCTACTGCTGGAAAATATGGTCTCCAAATAAATGATGATGCTAGTGTTAGTGGTAATACAAAAGGATTTGTAGTTGCTAAAGAGACTGATGTAGTCAATTTAGTTGATGATTTCGCTACTAAAGGCACTTTAGAAATAAAGATTGATGGAACAACAAGCTCTCCATTTGCAGGCACTAGTTCTCTTGATGTCCAAAAAAGAGAAAATTACTACGCTTCTACTAAAGTTACCAGAATTGTAGATGCTCAATCAGGAAAATTAGAAGTAGCAAATCCAGAAGTACTTAGGTGTTCTGCTGATACTACTTATATCCTTTACCAAAGAGGGCAAGATTGGGCAACCACAACTGGCGGCGGCGTAGCAACATATGTAGAAGGAGATAAAAGATTGACAGGCCTATCAATAGTAGGGGACACTACTACTAACATTATTCAAGTAAATAAAAATTTAGTTCCGTATACCTTACCTGATAAATTTTTACATAGTTCTCTTATTGATGATTTATTTATCTGTGCAGAGAAATATTGGTTCTTAATGATGATAAACCCTAGAAACGCTTCTGGAGATGCCTTACCAGCAAGGGCTTATTATTCTGCGGATATATTATCTGCTGTAGTACCTACTTCAACAGGAACTACATATAACGAATTTCAATATAGAACCGATGATTATAACAATAAATGGGCAATTGACACAACTGATAGTAGTGGTGTATTAGATATAGATAAAGATTATGGTTTTGGAGCGTATGAAAAGGAGGATACATCCGGTGGACATATTATAGATAAGCCTATAGATACCACAGGTTATAATATTTTTGATTTAAGTGGTGTATTAAAAGCAGAAGAACACGAACCAGGAGACGTTTTAGCTTTTTATGCAGCCCCCAAAGAACCAACAAGCGATTATGCTTGTGTGCTAGCTAGTGATGATGCTTCTTCTAATAAACCTATTTATCAATCTATATTTGAAGACACTCTTCCTGAACGCCCATCACTAAAAGTTGGTCCTAATAAAGATGACCCCTTTTATCCAGAATTTACGTGGGGAGTAAGTGGTAGTGATTTGTGGTATGGTTTCTTTATTGTAAGTGACATAACTATACCTAACCAATATCACGATGCGATTATTCATTTCCCTCTAAACGAAGTAGGTACCCATGGTACAGCAGCTTCAGCTCCTACAGAGAAAATACAGGACGCCACTACTAATGTTACAATAAGTGGCGCTTTATATGATTTAGAAGGTTTAGCAGGCCATTCTCTAAGATTTGATGGAAGTGATGATTATGTAGCCTTTGGTACTAGTGGTAGTACAGACCCTACTATAACTTGTACTACAGAAATGAGTATAGTAGCACATATTATTCCAGATGCAGATATAGCTGCTCATAATAACTATGTAGTTTCACAGTTAATTTCTGGTGGAGAAAAATTTGCTATATACGTGAATGCATCAAAACAAGTGGTAGCAGACGTTTATTGGTCAGATAGTGGTAAAGTACAATTAACAAGTTCATCTATAATAACAGCGGATGGTGAAACACCTACAAATATTATACTTACTGTAGACACTACTTTAAAATCAGGCAATGTAAAATTATATATCAATGGTAGATTAGAAGATATGACCGGTCAGGCGCTGGAAACTGGCACAGTGAATAATTGGGACCTTTCTAGTGGAATAGGAGCGGTTTTAAATACTCAGGGAAGTTTAGCTAGTCAACTCTTTGTAATTGGGTCTCTTATTACTAGTGGTACTTCAAGTAGTCTTTCTTTTGATGGGAAGATAGAGGAAGTTGTAGTTTATAAAAAATGTATATACCCTGTAGTTCCTCAAGATGAATCATTTATATTTACTAAACCAGTATCAGAACAAAATGCTACTTCTTTAGCTTCAGCAAAATCTTATAATACTAAATTATTTATAAAAGATTACCACAATATTAGAGGTAAGACTAGAGAAGAAGTAACTTCATCATCACCAGTTTCATGGAGGAAGGCGTCGTTCCCATTAGACGCGACATAATAATATGGCACTAACAGACACTAATTTAGATGTAATGAAATTATACAATACAAAAGCCAATGCCTTAGCTAATGGTACAGCTGGTAGATTTTCCCCTGATAATGGAAGCAATACCCCAAACATTGGGCTGTCTGGTCATGGGGGGTTAATTTATAATGCAGAAGGCGGAGCTGCTACATCTGGAGATAACGCCGGTCCATTTTATATTTATCAAAAATTTTATGCTAGACTTGAAGCTAATGAACCAGTATCAGAGTTTCATATAGATTGGGATGATGGAGAAGATAATTCGCCAGAAAAGGCTAATATAGAAATTATTAAATGTGACCCTCCTGCATTTTCAGCAGTTACAGAACACATATATACTGAACATAAACATTTCTTTCCATTAATCAGAGTTAAAAGTGTAGACGGGTATCTTTCCAAATGGTACACTAACGATTCTTCATTAAATAGTAGTTTGTCAGAACTAGAAGATGCTACGGTAGCAGCAGGACAAAACGAATTTTCTATTATATCTAAAGATAAAGCAGGTTCAGACCGTATACCTCATATTATACCTTTTAATTTACCACCTGTTGGAGTGTTAAAGACAGATAGAAAACGTGTATATTCTGGTATAGATAATCACCCAATAGAAGCACTTTATACTGCTTCTGTGACAGCTTATCCTGTACTTTATGCTTATATTGATACAGATGCTGCGTCAGGAGCTCAAGCAGTTACTACTCCTATGCCTAATATTAGATTTACCTTTCAAGATAATATGCACCAAACAGATATTACAGCAGGTAAGAAAATGGGTAGAGCAGTTAGAACAGAAGATTTAGCTAATTTTACAACAAATCATATTTTAACTGATAGTGACCCAGCACCTGAAGATGCTACAACTACTACATATAGTGATGGTGATAGTGCAAGTACATTAGCAACTTGTATGATACCTTTAGGTAATTATAGTGGTACTCCTACTAAAACATCAGCAATTAAAAAATTATTAAGGGTAGAGTTATTAAGCTGTAAATATGACACTACTAAGTCTCTTTTATCAGATTCTTCTAGAATTTATATCAAAGTCTTTGACCCAACAACAGCCCTTACTGCCGACCCTGACCCTGATACAGATTTAACTGTAGCTATATTATCCAATGGAAACCCTATAGTTGAGCTTGATGACCCTTCAACTATAGCTACACTAGATGGGACAGAAAGTTACACTAGAGCTTCTAATGTTAGTATTAATACTTATAGATTAGATGATGATAAACTCGAATCAACACTACAGACAGCTGTCCAAGCTACTAAAGCTCTTGAAGTAGGAGATGAATTACGTAGTACTTTTAATATATCTTCTACTGGCGTGACGGAACGTAGGTGGACCCATAGCTCTACAAGTATGATGTTTGATTCTGATTTTAGGATGTTACCAGAGCGACGTTTGTGTAGGTTGCAGGTACACGATGATAGAGCTGGTGCAGTGATTGATGTAGACCATCTCAATATGTCTAGAATTGAAAGTTTTGACGCCTCTGCTGTAGATTATGCGTCTTCTGGATATTCAGCCTTAAATATGGATATGCCAGCTTCTTTAGACCATAGAGAATTATTATTATTTGGACAATATACAGATAGCGATAGAGATGACATAACATGGTATAATCAGCAGGCAATGAATTACGACCAAACCGAATCTATTATGAATTCCGCAGGCGATGCTCTTCATTCAATGGTTGCCGGCGCATCTGGTGCACACCCTCTAAACTTCTTACTAACGGTAAGAACAGAACAATGGGATAGAATGCATTTTAGGATGTCCCATGATTATAGAGGTGGGTTTTCAGTTGTTGAACCAACAACAGATATAACAGCATATTATAATAATGGAACTACTTGGGCTCCTTTAGAAATAATAGATGAAACTAATGGATTAAAAGTTTCAGGCTCAATTAAATGGAAAAAACCAAACGATTGGACAGCAGGTAATTATCTTAATATAGATGGTGGTGATTGGCTTGGGCCAGTACATGAAGATGAGACTGGTACTACAAACGCCGATTCTCCGAAAGATAATTGGACATCTGCTAAGTTTCCTGACGGTGCTTATGCTATATTACTTGGAATAAATATTTATGGTGGTACATTTTCTAAATTAAGTTGGGATAATCTTTGGCCTTATAGTAATTCACATTCTCAATCTATAGAAATTGTTGACCCTCACCACGTTTCTCTTAATGATATAGCTGTTGCTCAATCTATATCTTTCGGACGCTCTTCTAGATTTGTTTCTATAGAAGATAAATTTGGTAAAGCGGATGTTAGAAAAATAGGAGCAGCAGGAGGAAAGATTACTTTTGGTGGTATTGATTTAGGCGGTTCAGCTGATGATAGGAAAACGTTGGTTGGTTATCAGAAAAACGGAACACCCACCTTTTTAGATGTTGAACATAAAAGTGGAGAATATACTAGATTCTTTGGAGTTATTACTAATTTAACAGAAGACTACCCAACTGGTAAAATGAACCCTAAGTGGGCTGTAACTATGCAAATAAATCACATATTAGAATTAGGCTCTAAGGGAGAAATTCAGAGTGAAAAGATTTCCATAGGAGGGGCGTTAATAGATGACGCAAAATACATATTATAGTCCTAGATTAATAATAAAAAATACAGAATGTACTTCAGGAATGAGTGGTTCAATATCTTTTCCAGGGAATAACCAAGCTAACACTTTAAAAATAAATATAAATGACCCTGGTTTTCAACACGCTAGACTGTTCAATGAAGAGTTAATCTTTTATTTAAATTATGGTAGTGACGATAGCGTTCCCTTTTTTAGGGGGTTTATAAAAAATATAGCCCCTACAGATACTGGAGTATCTATAACTGCTATAGACGGGCGTAGTTTTATTAATAGTAAAGATAGTAAAATGGTAGAATTAACAGACCATGAAAATTATGATGGTTTCACCTTAGCGGCGTTTTTACATGATTATATCAATACTAATATTAATATAAACAATAAAACCTATATTGGTCTTGACGGTTTAAGAGATACTTATCCTTCAATCTCTATGTCTGGAGTTAGAAGTAAACCTTCCCCTGCATATACACTAATTACTAATGAATTAAAAAAAGCTATAGATGATTCAGATGTAGAGAAACCACTTAATTATTTTATAGATATGGTTGAAGATGGAAATAAATCTAACATTACCTTTGTTAAACAAAAACAACTTACAACAGCTCCCTCTCTTTATTTATCTTTTTCAGATGGTATATTAAGCTATAAATATAAAAGGAGAGCTCCAGCAAATTATGCAACGGGTGGAGGAAGTAAATTTACATATGGTAGCGGTCCGTTAGGTACAATAGGGATGTCTGTGGAAGGAGATTTTAAAGATAAAAATGAAGCTAGACAGGAATTAATTAAAAAAGTTCTTTTACAATACCACGAGAGCGACGAAATTACTTTAGAATGTACTAAAGGACATGATATTGGGTTAGGTTCTATCGTTAGATTAAATATAGAAGAGGAAGATATAGATGATAATCATAGAGTAACATCTAAAAATATTAAATTTGGTCCTCAAGGGGTTAAATTTTCTTTATCTTTAAACAAGAAACCGATAATATTATCAGATTATATTCACGCCCATTAGTGTTAATTAGATTTATTATGTTTACTTCTATCAGTGTTTAATTTTTCAGCTGGAATGTCAGGGTTTATTGTTCTAGCAGCTAAAGTACCTTCTTTGTATTCTGTTCCAGAATGAGAGTGTACACTATCTAGAGTTCCGTCAGATTTGAGTCCCGCGGTTCTTCCCATTTTCCTAGCTTGTCCGGTTATATCTCTTTCGTTAGACGTCACATTTATCACCTGTACATGCATACTCAGCCTTACCCTGAGTATTGTCTTCCATCTCATATTTAGATAGTTGACTATAATCTATTACGGGGACCTTCTTTATAAAGCTTTCGTAGGTTCTATGGTCAATTTCCTCATATGGAGCTTGTTCATATCTACCACTATCATATGGTAAAAAGGATACACCGTTTATAATGTCCCAATTTTTATATACCCAATTACCTACTTCAAACCACTCTTCATCTCTTACATAAACAGTCATACTAGCGTTATGTTCACACCAATTATGTTGTAGATTTTTATAATGTTTTAACTGTTCTAAAGCAGACACATCATGACGTTTTACACAGCCTTCTGGAGCCTTTACTGGGAAAGATAACACCCAAGTAGATGCATCTTTTGCTGTTTGTCCATTCTCAGGTTTACAAGGTATTCCTTGGTCCCTTAACATCTTGAATAATGGGTCACGTGCGGCAATCCTATATCTACGAATATAATAATCTGACCATCGTGGGTGTACTCCAGAAGCAGAATCTACAAGTTGTGAAACAGTACCACTTGGCTTCACACAGGTAGTCGCTGCTGGCATGTTTACACCTAATACTGATGATGCCTTACGAGAGATGCGTATAACCCTACTTCTAAGCGCTTTTAAGGCCTCTTTGTTCATTATGGAAGGGTTATCCATTTGACCAGTCAAACTGACGCCTAAAAGTCTTTCGACATCACAGTTCTTTTTCCAGTCTTTTCGGAGGTATGGGAAGTCTGTAAACGTACTCTGTATGACTCCTAACCATGTAGCACACTCTACCTTATCTAAAAGGGAGTCTAAATCATCCTCTGGTCTAACTACTACTTCAGTCAAATTACAGAATTGCATATCTCTTAGCATTATTTCTCCACAAGGATTCGTACCTTGTATTAGTGGAGCATAACGTCTAGGTGGAGCTTTGCTTTGTGCAGCTTCTAGATTAAATATGCCTCTTTCACCAGTGCCTGACAGAGCCAAGGAGCCCCATTCTTTCAAGAACTCAGCTGCGTTTGGTTGTTCTCTATATATAGCACTGTTGTTGGCCATTGCCCGTTTTATAGGGTAAGGCCAGTCTTTGGCGTGGCGCATGTCTTGGTCGCCAAGGTCACTCAATGAGATTTGGGAGCTGCGCCTGACTCCACCAACTACTACAATCTCAGCAATTTGATTACATATATCGTGAGCTTCAAGGGGAGTTAGTTTCCGACCTTGAGCGTTATGCATAGTTTCACGTATAAAATCGTGTAATTTAATCAATGGAAGAGGACCAGAAGCTCTACCTCCCATAGTCATAAGTCTCGCTCCTTCTTCTCTTATAAAATCGTAATTAAAATAAACATTTTGTCCATCATACAAACTGTTCATTAAAACTTTAACTGAATCAGACCAACCTTCTTTAGAGTCTTCTATCACAACTCTAGGTTTACCTGTTGCAGATTTAATACTAGGAACCTTGGGTAACTTTCCTACCTCTTCTTCTTCCACAGAAAATCCGAAGCCAGTCCCACACATAAGTATAAATAGACACTCTGCGAAGGCATCTACACAGTTTATCCTTGCGAAAGCGCAGTTATATATGGTAGTGTTGTCTCTTTTAGCTGGTGCTCCTGCTGCCCATAAAAATCTCATAGAAGGCATTACTGCAAATTCAGTTAGATATTTCCTTGTCTTAGAGATAGTTTTATCAGGGATGTCATCTCTTTCTGAAATTAAAAATTCTAGGAAACGTTCCACTGTTTCGGGCCAATCTTCTCTTCTCTTCTCGTCCTCGAGCCAGCGAGAATAGGTTCTCTTATATATAAATTCTGCTATTTCGTTTTTAAACAAATTACCACTCCTTTGCGGTTCATTACTATAGATTCGTGCCTCTATATAAGGCTTTTCTCAAATTTAGAAAATTAAAGGTTCTCTTTTAATATTTGTATGGTAGCTCTTAATTTTTCAGCTTCTTTATCTAATTTGGTACATAAATTTTGTTGATGAGCTAACTTACCATACTCTCTTGATATATCATTACGAACATATGTTAGTTCTTCTTCCATCTTTTCGATTTTTTCTTTGTCGTATTTTTTAACTATCTTAAGCTCTTCTTTTTTTATTTCTTCCATTTTCTTATCATATTCTTCAATTCGCTTAATTAGTTCTTTCTTTGTGCCAGAAGCCTTTAATTTACGTTTTTTGCATTCTTTTCTATAATCATTAATAGTAGGTGGTTTTATTACTGGTTCTGGTTCAGTTTTATAACTATCTGAATGTTCAAGTTGTGGAATTAAAATACCTGTTGGTATAATGGCTCCTTTTTTCACTTGTAATCTACTATCACTCTTTTCGCGCATTTACATTCCTTTCCACATTTACAAGCAAACTGTGTAGTTAATACCATTATGACCCCTTTACAGCGTCTTTAACTATTTTAGGGGCACCAACTTTATCAGCCATAGCTTCTGTCATAGCTGTTTTTTCTTTAGGGTGTGGCAATGAACCAATTTCACCATCGGCTTTCTGTCCATCTGTCATACCCGCTAATATTAAATCTCTTAATTTTGTCATATTTATTCCTCTTATTGGTTTAAGGCTACGCATTCTCGAACTTTACAGTCAGCACAATTAATTGCACCACTAACACACACAATACATATACAATCTGCCATTATTTCTTTCTCCTAGTTGTTTTTCTTTTTGTACCCTTACGTTTTCTAGCTGCTGCTGCTTTACGTCCTTTCTCTGGATGTAATTTATTATGTTGTGCGGGAGTTACTTTTCTGAGGTTACTTTTCTTTGCTGTTCGAGCGGTGTGGACGCCGGGCTTACCTCTACCACCTTTACCACCACTTACATGGTGTACTACTTCATTCTTACCAGCGTTAGCCTTTCGTCTGTAGTAGTGTGCAGATTTGCCACCTTTCCAAGCACCGTTTTGTTTGCCAGTTCTGGCCATAGGAGATTTCTTATTCCATCTCTTTTTCCTATTGGCACTGGTATCTTTAAACTTTTTACGTGCCATTAGTACTTTCTCCTATTCTTCTGTGTCTTCTTCTTTGGGTGCTTCGACAGCTTCTTCGCCACTTTCGGCTTCTTCTTGTACAGGTACTTCCTCTGTTTGTTGCTTTTGAACGGCATCTTTTTCCTCTAAAAATGTGTCCCATTCCTTTGCTAGTTCCTCATTTTGAATAAACTCGAAGGCAAACGCCCTTAGTTGTTCAAACTGTTGTTGTGCACTTTGAGCCATTTGGGTAGCTCTTCTCGCTTCATTTATAAGGAAATTAAAAGTTTCTAGTGTTCCTTGTGGTCCACCAATAGTTTCGTTTTCCTCAATCCATTCTTCCATTTTCTTGACTCTTTTAGTCAATCTTTCTATGTTAGCCATATATATCTATCTCCTTGTAGTATTTAAAGGTTTCGCTAGGATGCTTCACATGGACAGTACTCTGAACACCCACCGCCTATCTCCTTTACTTTTCGGATGCTATATCGTTGCATCTCTTTACGGCGCATAGCAATTATCTGCCATCCGGCTTTGTTTGGGTCGTCGTCATACCACCCATAGTTACCCGCAGGTTCGTTGTAGATACTACTGAATACAAACGATATGTCTGTATCTGTCCATCCTGCGTTTATCAACTCGGCAGCAATAACATTGTTTTGGTCGTGATTACTCCTTCCCTTAGCTATATTATGCTTTATTAGCTCCATAACGCATCCCCTTATAGGCTTAATGAAGCCCTTTGGGGTATATGTAGCATGCGTAATAGAGCCTGTTGCCTTGTTAATCTTATCTAATAAATGTGCTGATGAATTGCTTATTGTATGCTTTATATCATATATATCACAAGCAAAGTCAATCATATCTCTTTGAGCCCTTTTGCTTTTAATAGGGGCTATCCACGTACCTGTATTCTTCATAGCCCTTTCGTACAATTCTGTAACATCATAATTCATAATTTCTTGAACAGAAAACTGAGTACACCATACACCTGTAACCTGTCCTGTAGCTTTTGAAATGTATTGAGTGTTTGGTATTCTTCTCAGGCATGACACACTGTTATTAATACACCTTTCATCTAAGGTTGAAAGTTTATACTTCTTTTTTAAGTGAAGTAAGTATTCTTTTAAAACCTTTCGTTTTATAGAATCTGGAAAATCTATTGGAGATTGGAAATCTATATTCATTTGAAATCCTTTACCTCCTGTAAGATATATCCTTGGGGTTATCTTATTTGGAATACAATATTTATTGATAAATTTTCTAATATCTTTTAGACATTTATCTACATCATTATCATCGTCAAAATCAAACCATATAGTATTTAGCATTGCAGAATCATAGGTGGTTTTACCATCTATATCTTTATTAGCGTCAAATGTATATACGCTAACATAGCAATTCTTTACACCATTCCACCTTTTAACCAGGTGTTCAATTTCTTCTGTTGTATTCGCTCTCCCTATTCTTGCTGGGATTCCAAACTCTCTGTAGTACATTTCTCTTCCTCTTCTAACACTTCTATTTCTTGAACCCAATCTCTTGGAATTACTAAAATATCTATTCCATCTGTATCAGACCAATGTTGAGCAAGTATTAAAGCCTTTGGATGGTCTACTATTAGTTCCCCCATAGACTCACATTTTGCTAAATGTTCTTCAGGGTCCTCTGCATTAACTGCATGAACCTTTATATGCTGTACCGCATCGTTCCATTTAACTCTTACGAACGAACCGATACTTCCAAGTTTTCTTCCTCTTTCTGCTTCCATTCTTTCCACTCCTCAAATAATGAAGATATTATAAACTCATCACTACCCATATGTCTAAAGTATCTACAATTAGCTGGTGTTTCATCTACGAATATAGGATTAACAGGTCTATCAAATATTAACCTGTCGTAAGGTACCTGATGTAAATCCAACCATTGTTCAGTAGCAAACTTAACTGCCAAATCGTTTGGCCTATTACACCATATGGTAATCTCATGATTGTTTCCTTTTATCCACTGCATAAATTCTACAGCATTAGCTAGTGGTTTACTGTGTTTGATATAGTCTATTATTCCGAATCGTATTCCTTTAGCTGGGGTACAAATAACACCATCTAAATTGAACACAAGCCTCATTCTACACCGTTAGGTAGTTGTTTTATAGCTATAATATCTTTCTTATTTACAATAACTGTTCCCTTTTCCCCTGTAAGGTATACAAAATTATCATCATCATTCTTGATAGAACCTCTTCCTACTTTAGGGGGTTTCTCAAGATTTGGGTCTTCTCTCCAAACCACTTTCACTTCAGCATCACGTAGAAATGCTGATAATGGTTTCTTTTCGTTCTCTTCCATACTTTTCATCTCCTAGAACGTAAACGTTCTATATAAAGGGTAGCGTAGCGTAGTATATAAAGGTTTCCCTATATCCAATCCATTAAAGATTTTTGTTTTTTATCTATAATTGTGATTGGTGGTACTTTCTTTATCCACTCATCTAATCCAAATTTTTTCAACTGATTAGATATAATATCCCAGTAGTATCTCACATCTAACTCAGACTTATCCTTTACGAGCTCTTTAAGGGTATAGTTACCCTTAGTTCTATAGTATTGATAGGTAGTACCTACCAATGGTTCTATACCTATACCTTTACCTTGTTCTGTCAAACCTATCATCATGTCCGTCTGCGATACATAATCTTCTAATGGCCTATTCAAAGAACGCCGCTGTAAAAAATCTTCTAACCTGACTTCTTCAAAATCATATAAAGAGTCTATAAATTCTTGATTTATTTTGTTAGCCAACCTTCCTTCAATAATTCTATCTAAGTTTTTTCCATAAAATTTACTTCTAGTGGAAGCTTTAAATGTAGAACCATGTTTAGTTAAAGACCCATCTTCGTTACGAAGTACGTAATTTCCTATCTGTACCCAATAACCTTCTTTGAATATATCTTTATCCATATCTATCCACTGGGTGTCAGCGAATGGAATTTCATTTTCAAGTATTAATCTTAGACGTTTAGTTAACCAAAGAACGTCAACATCAATATTAGTATTAATGCCGTCAGTATGACAGTAGACAACCGAGCGTCGTCCATATTTGCTTCTGATAAGCGTAATTGCTTGTACCAGTAAGTATCTCGCAACAGATGTAATTGCGATGCCAACGCCCATGTCGCCATAATTAATATAAGGATTAGTGTTTGCACCATAAAAGGTATTCACCATTATTTTTAAAGCATTACTCTTCGATTTGGCTTCCCTTGTCTTCAATGCCTTATAAGGTGCCCGCATTTCTTTAAACTTTTTACTCATTTGATATAGACTACTTTTCCTATCTATATCCACTTCTATTTTCAGTCTCTTATTTACTTTATTGTCGGGTACGTATATAAAGTTATCCTTACACTCTATATACGGTTTATACTCTTCATACCCTACTATTCGTGTAGTATCTGGTCCTAAGTTTAATGCCATAGCTACTGAAGGATAGAAAGAAGAGAAGTCTAATTTATAATTTTTTTCATGATAACCTGGTTCATACAACTCTATATGAGCTGCTTGAAAATTACCCTTTTCTGATTTGTATATCTCAGGATGTCTATCCTTATTTATGTCAGGGGTTATAATATTCTGCTCGAACAAACTCCTACCTTGTAATACTTTAGTAACATAAGCATTAGGGGAGTTGATATATGTTTCTAAGGGCACCCCTAACAATTCCGCAATATACTCAACTTGAGAGTAGTAATGTTCAAATAAGAACTTTGTACTATCTACATCCGACAGGACGTAATCGTGGATTTCAGAAAGGCTATAGTCTAATAAATCATTTTCACTGAAATCTAATTCAATAGGTGTCAGTCCAAAATGTCTACTAACTGCCTTAAGACCACGCGACATACCTGAAAGGGCATAGTCTCGTCTGGTATAACGTAATACATCAAATATAATACGTCCCCCGACTTTCATTCTCAAGTCTTTGCTTTCTTTTGGTTGAGTCCATCCATAGTTACTACCATCACGATTAAGTAATTTTTTGTAGTTACGCATACCATGAAAACTTGCTCTATGTAATATTTGTGGAATATCATACCCTATTAGATTATATCCGTAGATTATATCTGGGTCATATTCCTGTATAAATACAGCAAAGTCTTTTAGTACTTTTTCGTCAGACTCTCCATCCCATAGAAAAACTTCTCTCTCTCCGGTTGAGGTGACAATTCCAATTGCCACCACAGGGTACTTTTCCCCGAAAGGAAAACTACCATCGGGTGAGTGTGTTTCTATATCAAAACAGAGAGACCTTACGGGCTCTGTGTTAGCATATTGGTAGAAGAACTCAGGATGTTCTATTACTAGTCTATCCATAACGTTCTCTCTACCTCCATCAATCATCACTGATTTAGGTAATTCTTCACCGGCTCTGTACGGCTGTTTACGTAGGTTCATTAGACCCTCTTTCCCTGTTAAGCGATATTGCTCTCCTTTCTCGTCTGGGACATAACAATAGGGCTCGTAGGGGGTCTTCACTACGACCTTTTTACCGTTCAGATACAGGATAGCCTGTTGTTCGCCTGTTTCTAGGTTAATTGTGTTGGGGCTAGTGATTCCTATCAGTGGTACTTTCATCTTCTTCTGCTTCCTTTATTATTCTTTTACGCCTGTCGTACCAGCGTTTTCCAGCTAGCCACACAGGTGGGTCTTTATCATATATATCTCTATACCATTCAGCTAACCAATGTTCTATGTCATCTTCAAGCCCTTGGTATGCTTGTCCGCTATGGTACTCCATAGTTATTCTGGCACATATAAATTTACTTAATTTCATCCTGCTGGTCCTGGTTTACTTAGTTGTTCAGTATCAAACAACCCAGCTTCCTCAATCTGTCTTATTAAATTCATAGCATCTAATATAGCTACACTTACAGCCTTATGGAATAAAGTATCATCTGTTGTTTCTGCACCTATTATCTCACTCGTGGTTTCTTTTACTAATTGTTGATGAAACATCCATGCCGCATTTAACAGCCCAATCCATTGTTCTCTCTGTTCCTTTTTATCTATGGTCTCCGTCACCCTTTATCACTCCTCTATTTTTTCTATCATTTAATTTAAGAAAGTTTTCATGCAGTACGTCCATTAATTTAAGTTCATAGTGGTCAAATAGTCTTACTAAATACCAACATACGTCACCAAGTTCGGCTCTAATTTCTTCAAATTTATCTCCGTCGCCACGAATTTGTTTCTTATATTTTCCTAATAGCTCTCCTACTTCGTTAGCTAGTCCTACCATTAGGTATTCTTCTTCCCTATCTTTAGGGTACTCTGCTGTTGTTCTTGTCCATTCTCTATATGTTTCCCAATCCATTATATCACTAAGTCCTCTGGTATCATCTTCTTTCTATGTAACCATATTCGTTCAGACGGTAAATATCTATATACCAAGTCACATTTACTATCCCCTTGTACTGCCCAAGGTTTTATAATTACTATATCTCTTACTCTTACCCACATACGCCTTTTAAATTTTCCAGGCACTCTCATTAGTCTTATCTTTCCGTCAGTACATAGAACAGAAAACCTAGAACCCCCATGACCTTCTTTTACGATGGCGAACTGTTCGTTCATCTTAGGAAGTCGTTTAGCTCTTATTACTGTCGTACCAACTTGTGATTTCTTTGATTTCTTCTTTGTCATAGTCACCTTGTGCTGAAAGTAGGAAGTCAGTGTGGAAACTGTCTCCCTTATAATCTCTAGTATACTCATAGTCTTCTAGGTATTTAAATATATCTGGAAAGTCTCCAGCAACTACATCTACCTCTGCTACTGAAGTTGCACTTTCACTTATTGTAATAGTCGCATCACTAAGTGGGTCTACTATTTCTATATCACCACAGTTACGTTCTATATATTCATCTGCTATATCAGGCCAATACTCTTTTACAAAATCCTTTGTTTGTAGTATAAGTTCTGCCCAATCTATCTTACTTGAAGGTTCTCTTAGTAATGGACTCTTAAAGTATTTCTTTTTCCCATCTTCTTCTATTTGTTCTAGGAACCCTGTCATTACTAATCCTCCTATAACAGAATCTAGTTTTGTAAACGGTAATCCTGCACTTTTAGCGGCAGTTCTTATCTCACGCGAAGTCATCTTAATAACTTCTGCACCTGCTAATCCGAACCTATCAACCCTAGTATCAGGGAATAACTTTAATAAATCAGTACCATGTGAAGGCATATGTAGACATTCATTCATAAAACTGCCTAAGTATATTCTTAAACCAAGCCAAGTGTGTTTTGGTGTTAATAATCCATAAGTAACGCCATCCTTTTCTACCTTTAGAATTTCATCTGGATAAAATCTACCTACAGCATTAATAACTTTAAGTAAGTATTCCACCTTACTTCTCGAAACAGGGAATAAGGTGGGTATAGCGTCTAATATAAATGGGGCGCATGGGTTTCTCAACATTACTGCTGAATCATCATCTCTTGCTCCAATAGCATTTACTATATGTTTTTTCAGGCCCTCTATCTCTTCATCTGTCATAGTAACCTTATAACTTTTAGGAAGAGCCATATTATCTAACTTATGTTTGATAACTCTTTCGGTCTGTTCTACTGTTGGATTTGTATGTCCTATCATACACCTACGTTCTAATTCTGCATCAAAGTATGAAGAACCCTTATTATTTTCAACAGCCACACACATGAAAACATATTTAGGATGTAATCTTTGTTCTACTACATCTTGTACAGTTACATCAGTCTTCTTTCTAAATGCGGCTCGCCCATCACCCCACGTCTTTATAACTTCCATTACCCCTTCAGGTAACTTTTGGGCTTCGGGTATAGCAATAAATCTTGCACGATTTATAGCGTCTGACTCATACCATACAGCAGTTTCGGATAAATGTTCTATAGTATGGTAATATTCTCTGGGTAGTAACCCAAAGATAGCATCCATTATCACAGTTTTACCTGTACCACTATATGCCTTTATAACAAAATTATTATCTTCGAGAAGGTAAGATAGAGCAGCAACTACGCCAAGCTCATCCTCTCCTATAATAGGATTGGCAGTGCCGTCTTTACGTCTAACATTGTGCAGGTATCTTACCAAATCTCGTACTTCATATTTACTCATATCACTTTCTTTATAGCTTCCAAAGCTTTGTTTGCCTTCTTCAGCTCCTCTTCCATTACATTTCTTTCTTCTTTGACTTTAGATAATTCATCTTCAGTCGGGGTAGTTATTGTCCTAGCCGTATCATCATATATAGCTTTAACAAAGCGTTCTACACACTCGAATATGGCTCTATTATGCTCGTCGTCAGCTTCACATATCAATCTCATTCTACCACCACTACGTTTAGCTTCAAGATTTATTTTGCCACCAGTAATCGTAAACTGAGCAGTATAGAGTGCAGGCTTCTCTTTAGTAGGATTTTTACCTAGGAAAGGGATATAGTTAAGCTCACTCTTTGTGATAGTCCCGTCGCCAGGGTCTTCCTTATAGAGCCCCTTTGCTTCTCTAAGCCTTCTGTGGTCTGCTAGATTACCCATAGTGTCGCCTCACTTCTTCTCTTATAGCTTCACGTATAGCGTCTTCTATTTGTTCACCGAACAACGTTAGAAACATTGCCGCTTCTTCCGTTGTTGTGAATCTGTGTTCGCCATGTCTTCCTGAATCTTTAATTACTCGACGTATTGTTTCAGGAGTTACTTTAACGTCTACTATTGGAGTTGATTTATCACCCATTTTGATTCCCATGGTGGTATCTTATTGTTTCTCTTATCATTTGTGTTGCCTGATAAGGGTCTACATTAGATGCTGGTCTTCTATCTTCTAGATAACCTTTATATTCGTTATCGACAGTAGCTACAGGTATACGAATAGAAGCTCCTCTATCACTAACACCATAACTGAATTTAGATATATGTTGAGTTTCATGCAACCCCGTCAGTCTCATATCGTTATGTTCGCCATAATTTTCCATATGAGCTTCGTGTTGTTTACCAAGTTTCTCACAAATATCAGTCATCATTTCTTCAGTTCCATTTTTTCTCATTTCTTTATTAGAGAAATTTATATGACATCCACTACCATTCCAATCACCCGTATAGGGTTTAGGGTGTAATTCTATTCCTGTGTTAAAAGCTTCAGCAATGCGGTATAATAAAAATCTTGAAACCCACAAATCGTCACAGGCCTTCATATTATTTTTACTAAAGCATTGATATTCCCACTGCCCTAGAGCTACTTCTGCATTTGTACCAGTTACCTCTAAACCACTTTTTAAACATGCTTCCATATGTAATTCTACTATATCTCTACCCTGCACACTATCTATACCTACACCACAGTAATATTCGCCTTGTGGTTTAGGGTAATAATCCACACTACCTTCCATCCCTCCTTCAGGCCATCCTAATGGTTTTCCTGTATGCATATTCATTAAGAAATATTCTTGTTCAAAGCCCCACCAGTAATCTTCAGTGTCTTCTGATATTTTTGCTCTAGTGTTGGAAGGATGTGGTGTTCCGTCTGGAAGATATACTTCACACAAAACTATCATCCCACCTTCTAAACTATTTGGATAGGTTCTTACTGGTTTTAGTACACAGTCAGAATTTTCACCATCAGCTTGTTGTGTAGAGCTACCATCAAATGACCATTCAGGTGGCTCATCTGCTTGTGTAAAATCCACTATTTTAACTTTACTTCTTAGGTTAGCAGGTGTATAACCATCTAACCATACATATTCTAGTCTTATTTTTTCTATATTGCCCATTCTTTCTCCTTAGCGTTTCTCAAGTCTACTACACCACCTTCTCCTAGAAGTATAGCGTATTCTTTTATTTCTTTGTCTTCTATATTAGGAAACCGTTCTTTCATTTCGGTATATAAATCTAATAGATTCATAGGGTGTCCATCTATATCTAATAGCGCTTCAGCTATCATACGTGGAATTACCCATTTACCTTCTTGAAATGGAGACGGCCTATCTACTTCTGCTATAAAGGGTTCTACATCTTCTAATACTTCTATGTCATATCCTTTAGTCTCATATCCCTTTGGTGTAACAATATCCCCTTTACGAATTTGAAAGAGGCGGTCACAAGGGTTTATGTTTTCCTTAAGTTGTTCACGAAATATTGCCTGAAAATTGGTATGACTTGATAAAGCTGTAGATAAGTAACGTATAGTTTTCTTTTCACTAGACGTATAGATTCCATAAGTATAATCATGAATCTGAGCTACACCTCTATCACAAGTTGTACACTTTTCGTATTTCCCTTGATAACATATAGTCCTTCGTTTATTTATATCATCCCAATGCATAACTTTATGCAAAGGGGTGACATAAGCAAATTGACAAAGTGCGGTCATTGAGTCTTCTAACCAGACTCTCTCACTCTTTGTAGACTCTATCCAGTCGCTATATTCCATCTAGTCTTCAGTTTTTGACACTGAACCTAATGGTACACGTTGGTGTAATCTGAAGTAAGGCTTTGAATCTTCGCCTTCCTTCCAATATGCGTTCCTGAATAGAACCCAACTTGTTCCGTCTTCACTCTTTCCTGAGTAATAGACATCTCCTTTTTTACTCTTGTTGCGGAAAAGTCCGCCCAAGAATTTCAGTTCTGTTTTTTCTTGTTCTGCCATTTTTAGCACCTCGCTACATATAACATGGGTCTATTTAAAGCTTTTCCAGCTTCCCTGTATCAGGGTTTAAGGCCCACCCATATTTCTTCACTTTCTCCAGCAATGCTGAAGCTTCTCTGTCATTTGCTTTGCACTCATCTAAGAACGCAACAAATGCTTCTTCTCGTAATCCTAATAGACATTCACCACACACCCACTTACCTTGACGTAGTACAGCGTGGTCACCACGCATACCACTACCTTCAATGATAGTGTTTCCATCAAACACACATTTACCTAATGTTGTTCCTATCTCTGGTGCTTTCATCCGTAATGCCTCTGTTGTGTCTCAGCAAAAGATATTGAAAGAATCTTATCTCCATATTTCTCATATAAATCATCCATTACATTTTGAAACATTTTCTCAACGTCTATATCCTTACTAGGCACTACTTCCATATGAAAGGGACCCATACGTAATACATGAGTCATTTGTGTACCTTGTCTAGCCATATCCATTTTAGCTTGAATAAGTTCTCCAGCCATATTGGCCATATCTTCATTACGAGGTTCAGAAGACAAATCTGTCATCTACTACCTCTAATTTTATCAGTACCTTTCTTAAGTTCTTTACCATACCTTTCGCTTCTCCTATTTCATTTTTGAGTTCGTCTATCTCTTGGGAAAGGAGGCCTATCCTATCACAAACATCTTCGATGTTAGCAACGAAAGGCCACCAATCACTTGTTAAATCTGCGTTTCTTCTTTTTATTCCGTCTTGCCATATTGAATGGGGTTCCATATTTAGTCCTTCCTATTGTTCGCATAAACACTTCATTTCTGTAAGGGTTA